>Ga0154435_131_pt1 | contig 76474 bp, 38 predicted proteins | sample RifGroC2_FD_115939 | JGI IMG/M metagenome (GOLD analysis project Ga0154435, IMG submission 115939) | Elusimicrobia bacterium GWC2_64_44
ACCGACATCGTCATGCAGAACGCCTGCCTGCAGCAGATGGCCGAAGTGCTCTACGAGATGAAAGACTACGCCGGCCTGTTCGTGGGCTCCGAAGAGACCATGCTGGCCCAGGGCTTCGACTATACCGGCCTGCTCAACTTCATGAACGCCAACCCGGCCTTCACGCATGAGCAGCTGGGCGAGTACCTGGTCACCTGGTACAAGGCTTTCTACGCCGGCGGCATGAACATCGGCCCCATCTCCATGCCCCTCGACGACATGGGCGCCACCCTCTCGCTGGTCCGCCCCGCGGCCCTCAGCGAGCTGCCCGGCTACCTGAACGCCTTCGCCGGCGCGGCCATGCGCAACAACGAGACCGAGGCCGCCAAGGCCGCCGTGGACCGCGTGATCCGCTTCACCAGCCTCGACCCCGCCAACGACAAGAAGAAACTGATCGCCGCCTACGCCGACCTCGCGGACTTCGCCACCATCCTCGGCGCCAATGCCGGCAGCCAGGAGACCAAGCAGGCCGCCCAGAACCTGGTGGCCTTCATAAAGACCGGCCTGGTGCTGCGCAACGTGGGCATCAACGGCGACAAAGCCAACGGCTACGACTACACCAAGGTGGGCGGCATCGCCATCAACACCACCATGAAGATCAAGACCGTGCCCCCGCAGCTGGCGAACCTCTACGAGACCAAGTACGGCGACCTGTCGCTCTCCAAGGCCTCGCAGTGGGACGAGTTCGTGACCTGGACCGACGGCGTCTGGCGCAACTAAGAGCTTAAGGAAGCAATAAAAAACCCGGGCGCCTTGCCCGGGTTTTTTATTCGCCGCTTGCGCCTAGCGGAAGTGGTCGCGCATCATGCGCACCAGGCCTTCGGTGGCCTTGCCGGGTATCTCCTCGCCTTCCCAGTTGATGGAGAAGTGGGCGTTTTTCTGCGTCGGCTTCACATAGGTCTCGTACATGGGCAGCACGGTGGCGAGGATCTGGTGCTTGATGCCCTCGATGTCGCGGCCGCGCTCGCTGATGTCGCGCTGCACGCGGCGCAGCACGGCGGTCACCATGCCGGTGGAGACGAAGATCTTGTAGTCGCAGAGGCTCAGCAGCTTCGGGAAATGCAGGGTGTAGAGCCCCTCCAGCACGATGAGCTGGGTGGGCTTGCAGGGCGTGCACTCTTTCTCGCGGGTATGCTGCTTGAAGTCGTAGACGGGCTGCTGGATGGTCTTGCCGGAGCAGAGGTCGTGCAGCTGCTTGACGGCCAGGGCGGCGTCTATGGCGTCGGGATGGTCGAAATTGTAGGTCTTGCGCTCCTCGAAGTCCAGGTGGTCGAGGGGCTGATAGTAGTTGTCGAGGGAGAAGATCTGGCCGCTGATGCCTATCTTCTCGCACTGGCTCACCAGCTTGCCGGCAAGCGTGGTTTTGCCGGAGCCCGAGCCGCCTGCGATGCCGATGATGAAGCGCGATTTCTTGGTGTTGTCCATTTTTTTGTCTCGGGCGCACCGGCCCGGCCCACTTCAATCATACAAAAATAAAAACGCGCGCGTGCGCGAGGGCCCCCAAGAGGGCTTCGAATTTTGTAAAATGTAAGTGATGTCCTTTAAGACCCCCCAGGAGACCTGCATGGAAAACGAAGAGAATTTCGCTGAATTATTCGAGAAGAGCTATAAAGAGCCTTCCCGCATGGAGCCCGGCCACAAAGTCGAGGCCCCGATAGTGAAGATCACCCCCGAGTGGGCCCTGATCGAAGTCGGCGGCAAAGGCGAGGGCTACATCGCCATCGAGGAGCTGAAAGACGCCGACGGCAACCTGATCGCCAAGGAAGGCGACGTGGTGCGCGCCTGGTTCCTGCGCTCCGAGGAAGGCGAGATGCGCTTCACCACGCGCATCGGCACCGGCCCCGCGGCCCGCGCCCAGCTGGAAGACGCTTTCAAGAACCACATCCCCGTCGAGGGCAAGGTCGTCCGCGAAGTGAAGGGCGGCTTCGAAGTTTCCATCTCCGGCGGCACCCGCGCGTTCTGCCCTTTCTCGCAGATGGGCATCCGCCGCGACGAGAACAAAGACGTCTACATGAACGTGGACATGGTTTTCTACGTGCTCGAGATCGACCGCCGCAACGTCGTGCTGACCCGCAAGGAGATCGTGGAGAAGGAGCGCCAGGTTAAAGTGGCCGCCCTCAAGGAAACCCTGCAGGAAGGCCACAAGGTGCGCGGCGTCGTGACCTCCATCCAGAAATTCGGCGCCTTCGTCGACATCGGCGGCGTGGAAGGCCTGCTGCCCGTGTCCGAAATGGCCTGGGGCCGCACCGAGAAGGTCAGCGACCTGCTCTCCGCCGGCCAGCCGGTGGAAGTCATCATCAAGAACCTGGACTGGGAGAACCGCAGGATCTCGCTGAGCCTCAAAGACACCCTCCCCAACCCGTGGGACACGGCCGCCCAGACCTGGCCCGCCGGCTCCTACCAGAAAGGCAAGGTTTCCCGCCTCGCGCCGTTCGGCGCCTTCGTCACGCTCGGCGAGGGCGTGGACGGCCTGATACACGTCTCCCGCCTCGGCGGCGGCGAGAAGCGCATCAACCACCCCGAGGACGTCCTGACCGTGGGCCAGGAGATCGAGGTGCTGGTGGAGAACGTGGACACCCAGAACAAGCGCATAGCGCTGGTGCCCGCCGAGCTCAGCCGCGAAGAGGCGGAGAACGCGGCCACCATGCAGAAATACCAGCGGCCTGAGAAGCACACCGAGGCCGAGCCCATGATGGGTTCCCTGGGCGAGCAGCTCAAGCAGCAGCTCGAGAAGAAGAACGGCAACCCCAAGTAAACCCGGGCGGCCGCCAACGAACAGCCCTCCGGGACCCGGGGGGCTGTTTTTTTACACTCTCCGGAGGAAAACATGGACCATCTCGACTGGATAAAAGGCGCGGTCATCTACCAGATCTTCCCGGACCGCTTCGCGCGCGCCGACGACAAGAATATAGACGGCGCCTTCGAGAAATGGGAGACCCCCGAGACGCAGGACGGCTTCAAGGGCGGCAATTTGAAGGGCGCGGAAGCCAGGCTGGACTACCTGCGGGACCTCGGCGTCACGGCCGTCTACTTCAACCCTATTTTCAGCTCCGCGGCCAACCACCGCTACCACACTTTCGATTACTATTCCGTGGACCCGGTGCTGGGCGGCAATCCCGCGCTGGACTCCTTCCTGAAGGCCGCTCACGCGCGCGGCATCAAGGTCATCCTCGACGGCGTCTTCAACCACGCGAGCCGCGGCTTCTTCCAGTTCAACCACCTGCTCGAGAACGGCGCGGCCTCGCCGTACCGCAAGTGGTTCCACCCGCACGGCTGGCCGCTCAAAGCCTATAACCTGGCCGCGGGCGAAAAGCCAAACTACGCCTGCTGGTGGAATTTGCCGGCCCTGCCCAAGTTCAACACCAGGAATCCCGAGGTGCGCCGCTTCATCCTCGGAGTGGCCAAGTACTGGCTGGAGCGCGGCATAGACGGCTGGCGCCTGGACGTCCCCCACGAGATAAACGACGACGCCTTCTGGCGCGAGTTCAGGAAGGTCTGCAAAGGCGTTAACCCCGCCTGCTATATCACCGGCGAAATCTGGGGCGAGGCCAAGCGCTGGCTCGCGGGCGACCAGTTCGACGCGGTGATGAACTACCAGTTGAGCGCCGCCTGCATCTCCTATTTCGGCGGCAAGAAGCTGAAGCTCACGCACGCCTACGACGGGCGCCGGCTGGAGCCGGGCGACCAGAAGAAATTCCTGGCGGACATCAAGGAGCTGCTGGGGCACTACAAGTACGCCACCACTTTGGTGCAGATGAACATGATGTCCAGCCACGACACCGACCGCATGCTCAACACCTACGGCGGCGACGAGGCGCTGATGCGCCTGGCCATAGTTTTCTCCTACCTGTTCCCCGGCGCCATCAACGTCTATTACGGCGAGGAGCTGGGCATGGAGGGCGCCCTGAACGCGGGCACCCGCGACGCCCTGCCGTGGGGCAACCGCCGCGCGTGGAACACGGGCCTGCTGAAATTCTACAGAGAGCTCGGCGCCCTGCGCCGCGGCAACCCGGTGCTGGCCCGCGGCAGCTTCGAGTTCTTAAAGGAATTTTGCGACGGCGACGTGCTGGCTTTCAGGCGCGCCCTGCCCGGCCGGGCGCTCACCTGCCTGCTCAACAATTCCCCGGCGCGCAAAGAGCTCCGTATAAAGAAAAGCGCGCTGGGCCGTAACCCTCGCGCGCTTCTGAATTCCGGCGTAACGCTTAAGCCCGCCGGCAAAGACCTACTGGTTACCCTCGCCCCCCGCGCCTACGCCGTAATCGGTTAGTTTCGGGGCGGCGGGGTCCTCAATGGGCAGCCCGTCGAGCGCCGGGGTTTCGTAAACCTCCAGCTGCACTCGGCGGCCCAGCCCGGCCTGCTCGGCAATGAAAGCGTTCAGCAGCTCCAGGCAGCCGCGGCGCAGCTTCACGCAGCCGTCGGTATCCCTCCAGCGGAAATCGGAGATCTCGGGCCGCCCGGCGTATTTCGGGTCGGAGAGCTTCTCCGGGTCCTCCCAGCGGTCGGTGTGCAGCGCAAAGCCGTTGCGCCCGTAAGGGCCCACATAATACTTGGGATTGGCGGCCAGCTGCTTCGCGCGGCGCGCCAGGCTCTCTACGCGCTCGTCGAGCGGCGGCATCTCGAAGGCGGGAACGCCCGCGCCCTGCGTGCCGGCCTGGGAATCGGCGGCCCACAGCATGTCCACCGGCATTCCCGGCGAGCCCGGCGGGTACCAGTGGCTGTACACCGCGGAGAACAGCCGGCGGCCCTTGCCCTGCTTGACGGGCCTGGCGGTGCGCCCGGCCAGATCGCCGTCGGGCTTGTCCAAAAACTCTATGTCGTAGCGGCTTGGCTCAATGTTCAGCAGGTCGTAAACGCCGGGCACGGTGGCGCCGCTGCTCATGTCCTTGGGCTTGAAATAAACAGTGGCGCCATTGAACAGAGTTTCGCGCCAGCGCGGCTTGGGCTCGGTGCCGGTGGCGCCGCGGCCCAGCGCCTCGCACTGGTAAAGGCCGGCCTGCGCGCCTTTCTCCAGCTCGAAGGTCAGCACGCCGGGGTTCATCCGGTCGGAGGGCAGCAGCAGCAGGGCGCGCGAGACCTTGCCGGCGGGGCCGGGCAGGTTGTTAAGGCCCAGGGTCTTCACCTTGGCGCGGACCTGCGCTGTCAGTTCGTCCAGGGCGGGCCGGCCGGGCGGGATATAGGCGGGGGCCAGCGTGGCGTAGTTCAGCGGCTCGGCCGCGGCCGCCGGCAGGGCCGGGACCAGCAGCAGGAAAAATAAGTTCTTTATCATAGGTTCACCTGCACTTATTCTAGAATAAAAACGCCATCCCGGCGAGGAAGAAGGCGAAAGAAGCCAGCAGGTAGCGCGACGGCAGTTTCCGCTCCGCCAGGCATTCGAAGGCCGAGGCGAAGATGGTGCCGGTGATGGCTATGCCCGACACCGCCGCCAGCGCGCCCGAGTAGCGTATGGCGCTGAGATAGAACATCAGCGACAGGTAAGTGCCCGCCACCGACCCCAGCGTTATCCACAGCAGGCTCCTGCCGCCCAGCTCTTTGATCTTTGCGAAGAAATGGAAAGGCTTCACCCGCGACAGCGCGGCGAAGAGCAGCAGCGCCCCGAGCGCCCGGTAGAAATTCCCCTCCACCGTGTTCAGGCCGGGGCTAGCATTGAAGGCGTAGCGCGTCACCAGCACGCCCAGGCCGTCCAGCGCCACGCCGCCCAGCGCGTAAAGGCTCGCGCGCGCGTTCCAATGCCCCTGTTTTTTGAAGGACTCCAGCGAAAAGATAAAGAGGCAGACTATGAAGAACAGCACGGCGTAAACCTTGCCGGCCTCGAGCGCCTGGCCGAAAGCGAAATAACTGACCGCGCCTATGATCAGCGGCTGAAAGCCGAACAGCATCATGGTGCGCCCCGGCCCCATCAGGGAGAAGGCTTTGATCAGGAAGATATCGGCCAGCCCGAGCCCCATCATGCCCGAGGCGAAGAACAGCGCCGCGGCCCCGGGGCTGACGGCGTGAAAGCCGCCTTGGGCCAGCAGGGTCAGCGCGAACAGCGCCGCCGCCACCGCCCCCTTGAAGCAGTTGACCCACAGCGAGGAGACCCGCCGCGCGTAATGCGTAAAGAACTGCACCCCCACGGCGAAGGAGAGGTTGGCGGCTAAGGCGTAGACGTAGACTTGTTCCATGGAGAATTTGCGGGAAGCTTCCTAATATTATAGAAATAAGGGGCGGTCATTCCCGAATTATTAAGATTTTAAGGAAAATCGTCCCGACACTACGCTGTCGGGAGCGTCTGCTACACTTTTTATATGGACCTGCAGGAAAAACTTGAGATACTGGCCGATTCCGCCAAGTACGACGCGTCCTGCGCCTCCAGCGGCTCAAACCGCGCAGGGCGCGGCACGGGCGCGGCCCACCAGAGCGGCGTCTGCCACAGCTGGACGGCCGACGGCCGCTGCGTGTCGCTCTTGAAGATCCTGATGACCAACGAGTGCGTCTACGACTGCGCCTACTGCGTCAACCGCCGCACCAGCGATTCCCGCAAAGCCATACTGACCCCGGACGAGATAGCCGGCCTCACCTTCGAGTTCTACAAAAGGAATTATATAGAAGGGCTGTTCCTTAGCTCCGGCATAGTGGTCTCCCCGGACCATACCATGGAGCTGATGCTCGCGGCCGTGCGCAAACTGCGCGAGAATTACCATTTCAACGGCTATGTGCACATGAAGGTCATCCCGGGCGCGGACCAAGCCCTGATAGACCAGGCCGGCCTCTGGGCCGACCGCGTAAGCGTCAACATTGAGCTGCCCAGCGACAAGAGCCTGCAGCTGCTCGCCCCCGGCAAGACCAAAGAGACCGTGCTGCGCCCCATGCACCGCCTGGCGCAGCGCATAGCCGCCCACAAAGACGAGCGGCGCTCCATAAAAAGCTCCCCCGCCTACGCCCCGGCCGGCCAGAGCACCCAGCTTATCATAGGCGCCACGCCCGAGACCGACCGCGAGATAATAAAACTTAGCGAGGCGCTGTACGCCAAAATGGCCTTGAAGCGCGTCTACTATTCCGCCTTCGTGCCCATCATGAAGGACAGCCGCCTGCCCGCCCTGCGCGAGCCGCCGCTGCTGCGCGAGCACCGCCTTTACCAGGCCGACTGGCTGCTGCGCTTCTACGGCTTCACCGCCGACGAACTGCTGGACGAAAAACACCCGGGCCTGGACCTCAACTTCGACCCCAAGACCGTCTGGGCGCTCAATAACCTGGATAAATTCCCGCTAGAGGTGAACAAAGCTTCCTACGAGGAGATACTGCGGGTGCCGGGCATAGGCGTGACCTCGGCCCAGCGCATCCTGCGCGCCCGGCGCGCCGGCGCGCTCAAGCTGGACGATTTGAAGAAGCTCGGCGTGGTGATGAAGCGGGCCGTCTACTTTGTCACGGCTGGCGGCAAATACGGCGGCGTCCAAAAAGACAGCGGGGACGCCATCAAGGTGAAACTGCTCGAGCACAAGAACCCTAACGGCCAGCTGGACCTGTTCGGCCAGGCGCAGCCGGTCAGCGAGGGACTGGAGGGCGCGGTCACCGGCCAGCTATGAGGACTTATCTTTACGACGGGAGTTTTGAAAGCTTTTTGACGGCGCTCTCGCTGGCCCTTGAGCGCACGGAGGAGTGCGCCATAGCGCGCGAAGCGGGGGCCGAGGCCGGGCTGTTCACCGAGTTCATCAACGCCGGTTCGGACCCGTCGCGGGCCGCCGCCGCCCGCGCCCTGTTCGAAGGCCGCGGCTCGCCTGAGAGCTGGCACCACGCCCGCTACGCCTTTCTTTCCGAGTCGCCCGGCGCGGAGGACGCGGTGCTGGCCTACGCGCGACTCATCAAGGAGAAGGGCCGCGCCGCCGACGATATGCTGGCCGACGACCGCGTGAAGAGTGTCCACGCCCTGTCCGCCGCGGTGGGCGGCGAGGCGCATATGTTCAAGGGCTTCGTCCGCTTTACCGAGCTGGCCGACAAGGCCCTTTATGCCCGCATAGAGCCCGACCACAATATCCTGCCGCTGCTCACCGGGCATTTCCGCGCCCGGCTGGGCGAGCTCAACTGGGTCATCCACGACGCCCGCCGCAACAGCGCGGCGCTCTACTTCGGCGGCCGCCTGGTCTACGCCCCGCTGGAAGCCGCGCGCCTGACCCCGGACGCCAAAGAAGAAGAAGTGCGCGCCCTCTGGCGGCACTTCTTTAAAACCGCGGCTATCAAGGAAAGGGTGAACCCCAAACTGCAGCGCCAGAACGTCCCCCTCAAATACCGCAAAAACCTCACCGAGTTCGGATAACCCCAGCAGAAAACTTTGAAAGCCCGGCGGAGACCGCAGGGGGCAGGGTTAGCAAAACCTTCCGAAGGCCGAGGCTTGCGTAAGCGCCGAGGCCTGAGGCAGAGTGAGCGCACGGTGTGCGCGAACGCGTTTTGCGTTCCTGCCCACTGCGGTAGGCCGCCACCATGGCTTAGACCTTGCCGTTCTAGAACGAGTAGTTGTAGCGCGTCAGCAGGTTCAGCTCGTTGCCCTCTATCGCCGGGTTGTACTTGTCGGTCTTGGAGAGCATGCCCACGCCGAAGGTCAGCTTGGAGGCCCTGCTTTTCAGCCAGATGGTCTCGAAGTTCACCGACATGGTGCCGGTCTCCGACGGGAAGGTCGGGGAATCGTTCTTGCCCGAGGACAGCGAGGTCCAGAGCTGGAAAGCGAGCGACCGCCCCGGCAGGGCGTAGGCCACGTTGCCGTTGACGGTGTTGTTGCTGGCCGTAGACGAGTCGAACTTGTCCTTGGTGCCGGAGGTCACGAAGCCGGCCGAGGCCGACAGGCGCGGCGACATCCTAAACGAGCCCGACAGCGAGATCAGCGAAGTGTCCAGGTCGTGCGAGAAGCCGGTATTGTCCACGAAAGCGCTGCTCTGCACCGAGGCGTTGAGGTTATGCGCGCCCACGGGCTGCAGCACCGAGAAGCTCAGCGTGGTGGTCTTGTTGTCCTGCGCCGCGGCCGGCTTGCCCAGCGCGGTGTTCATCATATAGGACACCGAGAGCATGGTGGCGCCGAACACCTTGGTGGTGTTGGACACGTTGGTCTGGGTCTGCGTCGTGGTGGTCTTGGCCGGGTCGTTCTGCAGATTGTCCGTGTAGGTATTGTAGGAGACCGCCACGCTGCTCCAGCTGGCCAGCGGGATGCCCAGCTCGGCGTCCAGGGTGTTGCGGTCGGGGATCACCGACGGGGCCGCGAAAGAGACGAACTTGGTGCCCACACTGGAATAGGCGGCCCGCGCGGTCAGCAGCTCGCCGCGCCACTTCAGCTCCTGCTTCCAGGCCGTGCCGCTCGTTGAGGCTGCAGCGTTCAGGTCGGCCTTGTAGGCGCTCGCCTGCACGTCGGCCAGGTAGGTCAGGCGCGGGTGGGCCTTCCACTCGGCCATGGCGCCGTAGACCAGGCTCGACTGCGGCACCAGCACGACGGCGCGGGTGTCCTGCGTGATAGAGAATTCGTCGTCGCGGCTCAGCACCGCGTCGGCCGAGAGCTTGAGGGTCGGCTTTACCTGGTAGGAAGCCTTGAACCCGCCGGCGTAGCGCGCGAAGCGGCCGGCCGTGGTCAGCGTCGGCTCTTCCGGCGAGACTATGCGGCCCATCAGCGCGGTCCAGTAGAACTTGCCGCGCGTGCGCTCGAACAGCACACCGCGCATGCCCTGGCCCTCCATGGACAGCGAGGTCAGCGTGGGCGACACGTCGCCCAGGCTCAGCGTGCCCCACGGCGCGTAATAGTTCAGCAGCACCAAGTTGGGCGTGATCGGCCGGTGATAGGTGTGCACCAGGTAGGTGTTGAACAGGAACGAGGACTGCTTGATCTTGCCCACGATATTGGCAGAGGTGATGCCCTGGTGATGGCCCCAGCCGTCGGGGCTGGCGTTCTTGTAGGTGAACGAGACGTCGCCGCCGAACTTCACTTCCTGCTCGGGCGGCGGCTTGAACTGGCGCTCTACCACCTGGAAGCCGCGGTAGTCGGTCTCCAGCAGGCGCTTGCCGCTCACCACCAGGAAAGCGCGGTACAGCAGGCGGCGCCCGGCGAACATCTCGGGCACCAGGAAGGGGATCTGCACGCCGTGCGCCATGCCGGGCGCGACGTTCTCGGCGGGTGTGACGGGGTCGGTCTTGGCGACGAACTTCTTTTCCTCGCCCTCCATGGTGTAGACCTCGGCCTCCCAGTAATAGGTGCCGGGCGCCCAGGCGGAAGCGCCGGTATTGACCACCAGCGTCTGGAACATGATCTCGTCGCCGGCCATCACCGGGTCGGGCGCGGCCACCGTGAATTGCAGGCTGGCGGCCCCGTTAGCGCGCGCCGTCAGCGGGCAGGCGGCCAGCAGCAGCAGCGCGGCGATAGTTTTAGTAAAGCTCATCTGTTGTATCCTTAAGCGCCATCAATTCTTCCAAATTTCACACGCACCCGCAAATCAGAACTTCATCGCGAGCGACACGCGGTGCGCGCTGCCCAGCTCGCCGTAGGGCGCGAGCGCGTAGTCCATGGAGAACTCCCCCAGGTTGAGCCCGATGCCCGCGAAGAAGCCGAAGAGGCTCGAGACCCCGCCGGCGCCGCCGCCCAGCTCAGTGCCCAAAATGGCGTCCCGGTCCTCGGACGAGGAGGTTTTGTAGCCGGCGCGCAGGCGGAAGTTCTCGGCCGCGCGGTACTCGGCTCCCAGGCGCAGCGAGGGGCCGTCGTCGTTGGGGAAGTCCGCCTGCGCGGCCAGCAGCAGCGGCGCGCCCGACAGCTCCGCCGAAGCCCCGGCCCTGAAGGTGAGCGGCAGCGGGAAGGCGTCGCTGCGGAACTTTATCTTGGTGCCGAAGTTGGTCAGCGCGGCACCGTACTTTACGCGCGAACCTTCGGGCTTATAGAGCGCGCCCAGGTCTGCCGCGGCCGCGTGAGCGGACACCCCGCCTATCTTCTGCCCTACGTATTTCACGGCGGCGCCGAGGCTTAGCTCGCCGTAGTCGAATCCGCGCCCGACCGTAAGAGCCAGGTCCCGCGCGGTGAAGTCGCCTGTGGCGGCGCCCAGGTCGTCGCGCCCTTCCATCTGGCCGGCCGAGAAATAGGTGACGCCGAAAGCCCAGGGGCGCGCCATCAGCGCCGCCTGCGAGACGCCCATATCCTGGATATGCCAGGCGTGAGAGAACATCGCTATCTTTGGCTCGGGGATGCCGCTCCAGGCGAGGCCCGCGGGGTTATAGTGCAGCGCCGAGGCGTCGTCGGCCACCGCGGTGAAGGCCTCGCCCATGCCCAGCGCCCGGGCCCCGAAACCCAGCCGCAGGAACTGCGCGGCCGAGCTCTCCGCCGCCCCGGCCGGGGCCGCCGCGAAGGCCGCCGCCAGCGCCGCCGTGATGAATGTTATGCGCGTTTTCATATAGGTTCCCTAAATAAGCCGCTTACTTGCCTCCGACGTCTATGCGGTTGAACTCCGCCTTGCCTTCCACCAGGTCGTAGGTCTTGAAGACATAGGGCACGGCCGGCGTGGGGCCCGTGGCCTCGGTCATGTAATAGTCGAACACCGTCACCTCGCCCAACTGCCGCCGCGCTATGATGCGCACGCTGTCGGCCTTGTTGTCGGCGCCGGCTATGATGCCGACGATGGTCTTCTCGCCGAAGTCCACCTTGGGCGCTTCCTCGCTGGACAGCGTCTCCCAGACCTTCTGCCAGGCGCGCTTGCCCTTTACGGTATAGAAGAAAGGCGTAGCGGATTTCACCGCCGTGGTGAAGCCGCTCCACTCCTGGTCCTTGCCCTTCTCAGCGGGCGCGAGCTCCAGATCCAGCTCCTTCTCCTCGTCGGGCAGCGCGGCGCTGCCCTCGGCGGAGGCCGCGAGCGCCGCCGCGGTGCCCTGCACCGGGTCAGCGATGGCGGCCCCGGAGAGCGAGGCCTCGCCGTTGATCAGCGCCAGCATCACGGCGTTCAGCTCGCCCTCGGTGCAGTTGGTGCACTCTATGCTGTCGAAAGTGTAGCCGTCGAGCGCGCGGGCCGCGTCGGGACCGAGGCGCCTGATGATCTCCTCCCACATCTCCTGGTAGCTCAGCTTGCGCGTCTCTTTCGTTCCTTCCACCGCGCCCTGGCCGGCGCCGCGCGAGATCAGCTTGGTCTTGCAGTTGTCCGGGATATTGTCGTCGAACACGTCCACGCAGGCCACCGCAAGGCCCTCTTCCTGCCCGGGCGGCATGAAAGCCTTGAAAGAGCGGTTCTCTTTGGCCCCGGCCATCAGCATGGTGATGTCCTTGGGGGATTCCGGCGAGGGCAGGCCGCCCAGCGTCATCTTTAGCGCCACGTTGGTGACGCTTTGCCCGCCGGTGTTCTGCACCACCACCATGAACTGCATCTCCTGCGTGAGATCGGTGCCGCCGCCTATGAGCTCCAGCGAGGTCACGGCCACGTTCTTGGACTGCGACGCGGACTCCGACTTCAGCGAGAAGCTGTAGGCGTTGCTCTCGGCTATCTTGGTGCCGGCCGCGTCGAGGCCTTCAACCTTCCAGTAATAGAGCGACGGGTCCATGGACAGCTTCTCCGTCTCGTCGAGATTTTCGGGATAGGAGTACATGCCGGAGGCCGAGTTGCCCTGGTGCTTGAGCGGGTACAGGCCGGGGCCCTCGCCCACGGTAACCTTGTAGGTGCTGGCGCCGCTGGCCACCCAGCGGAAGGTGAGCGGCTTGTCGGTCAGGCCGCGCGCGCCGTTGGGCGGGTAGATCAGATTGATGTTGGGGCTGGAGATCTGGAACGACGCCTCCTGGATGACGGTATCCACGCCCAGGCGGGCCTCGGCGCGGAACTTGTAGACGCCGGGCACGCTGTAGAAGCGCGCTATCGCCACCCCGGAGAGCTGGCTGTTGGAGTTGCCGAGCGTAGCGCGGGCCGAGTTGCCCTCGTGCCGCAGCACCGCCCCGCCGGAGGGGTTATAGACGGTGAAGATGAACTGGATCATGCTGTCGCTGGCCACGGAGTTGGAGACGATCTGCCGCAGCGCGATGGTCTCCGTGTTAGTGAAGGTGGTGCGCGAGTTGCCGGAGCCGTCCAGCGCGGCCACCCCCGCCGCCGTCAGCGCCGCCCGGGCCGGGACCGCCGCCAGCCCGGCCGCCGCAGCGAGAACGAAAATTTTCATAAGCTTCATAAAAGTTACCTCTCAATTTCCTACCTTACTATCGCGAACTTCTTCACCGTCTTCCGGTATTCGCCGGTGGGCTCGTACTTCACCCGCGCCGCGTACATATAGACTCCCGAGGCCACGCCCGACGGGATGTTCCAGGTGGCCTCGGCGACGCCCCCGGTCACGGTGAAATCCGCGTCGCTGAATTCCTTTATGGCCCGCCCGGCCAGGTCGAACACGGTCAGCTGCTTGAGCACCGGGAACTGGTCGCTCTCCAGGTGGAAGGTCACCACGCGGCGCGCCGGGTTGGGGTAGGCGTAGACCTTATCGGAGCGCAGCAGCTCGCCCAGCGGGCTCAGGCGCAGGTCCTGGCCGGGGGCCAGCGTTACCTGCAGCAGCTTGGAGCCGCCGGCGCCGTCGGGCACCTTCAGGGAATACCGGCCCGGCAGCAAATTGCTTATCAGGAAGCGCCCGCCGGCGCCCACCGGGGCCACCGCCACCAGGCGGCTGCCCTGGTAGAGCTCAACGGCCGCGCTTGCCGCCGCGAGGGGCCGGGCGCCCAGCGCGCTCAGCCGGTAGGCGGACAGCTCACCGCCTACGCTCGCCAGCTCGAAATCCACGGACAGGGTGAACAATACCTCGGCGTAGCCCGTAGGTATCTGGTCGGACGCCACCGAGCTGGTGAAGCCGTCGGAGAGCCAGGTGGCCTCCACCCGGTAAATGCCCTCGCCGAGTGCCGGCAGCGTGAAGCTGCCGCTGCCGTCGTCCACCGTATAGGCGGTCTTCACCACGGCCAGGTTGCGGTCTATGGCCTCTATCATCACGCCCGTCACCCCGGCGCCGGCCGCGGTGTAGACGTTGCCGGCTATGGAATCGGCCAGGCTGGGCGCGGCGCGCCCGGAGGCCAGCGGCGATGCCGAAGACCAGTTGCCGGCCTCGTCCATGGCCCACACCTTAAGGTAATAGGTAACCCCGGGAGTGAGCCCGGAGAGCAGATGATACTGCGTAACCCCGGGGATCACGCCCGAGGTGGAGATGGCAACCTGGTTCATGGCGGAAGTTGTGCTGAAGGCCGCGCCGGCCCACGTAGAGTAATTGATGGCGAACCAGCTGTTGTCCGACAGGTTCCCCAGCGCCCCGTCGTCGCCGGGGGCTGACCAGGTGGCCAGCAGCCGGCCCGGCAGTACGCCCGTTGCGGCAGAAGAGAAGGCGATAGCGCCGGGAGACACGGTGTCGCGCACGGTGAAGGTGGTGGCGTAGATGCCGGCCGCGGCCTCGTTGGCCGGCACCGCGCCGTCCCGCGGGACGGCGTAGACATAATAGGTAGCGTTGTGCTGCAGCGCGCCGCGCAGCGCGCCGTCGGGGTAGAAGTTCCAGTTAGCCCCGCCGGCCGTCATGGTGGAGACAGCGGAATTGACCCAGGCCCCGGTGAAGAAGTTCCACCATTTCAGGTCCGCGGCCCGGCGCAGGGTCAGGCCGACATAGGGCACGCCGGAGTTGGGCCCCGCATCGGCCGCCGTGCCCGAGATCACCGCCGGGGTTTCCAAGGTGGCGTTAGCCGCCGGCGCGGTGATGAAGGCCGTGGGGACGCTGGCGTCGTAGGTGAAGGTGGCCGTGGCGTATGGCACCGAGAAGTTCTGCGCGGTGTCGCTCGAGCGGGCCACCACCTGGTAGGCTGTGCCTGCCGCCCACGCTATACCCGAGGTGTCGTAAGTCCACGCGTTGGTGCCCGCGGCCTGCAGCCACACCGGCGTGGCGGAGAGGAAATCCACGCCGTTCCAGTAATTATTATTACCCAGGTGCCGTATCGTTATCTCGCTGCCGGCTATGGGGTATTCCAGGTTGGGCGCGGCGGTGCCGGCCACGGCGGAGAGCGAGGAATGGAAGCCGGCCGAGGGCGCGGTCAGCCGCACCTCGGGCCCGCTGGTGTTCTTGAGCACCAGGAAGGCGTCGGTGATGGCGACGGAGTTGCCGGCCCCGTCGAGCGCCCGCACGGAGATATAGTTGGTAACGCCGCTCGCGAGCGCGCCGAAGCTCAGCGCCCACGGCCCGTTATAGAAGGTGGCGCCGGGGGTGAGCCCTGGCAGCTGGGTCCAGGGCAGCAAGTCGGCACCGGCGGTGCCCGCGGCGGAAGCGGCGCTGTACTCGGCGGCGTAAAGCCCGGAGCCGCCGGCCGCGTCGTAGAAATTCACGGCGTAGACGGCGCCCGGGTCGGTCTTGCGCCAGACCGTCTCGCCGCCCTGCAGGTCCGTTATCGTCGGGGCCGCGGTGTCCTTGAGCACGTAGAAGGCGTCGGGCGCGTCCGTGAAGTTGCCCACCCCGTCGTAGGCCCGCACCGAGATATAGCTGGTGCCGGAGGGCAGCAGAGCCCACTGCGCGGAGGTGAACCCCCAGTTGGTCGTGTAGGAATTGGCGTTTATATTGGTGACGGCGTCGCTCCAGTCGAAGCCCAGCGTACCGGTGCCCGCCGTGCCGGTAGTCGCGCGCACCTGCAGGCGCTCCAGATAGGAGCCGCCCGTGTCGGTCAGGTCGACGTTATATACCGCGGTATTGGCGCTGCGCCAGTTCATGTCTCCGGCCTGGCCGTTGGTGATGACCGGCGCAAAAGTATCCGCGCCGGCCAGCGTGACCGTGGAACCGAGCGGCGTCCAGACGGTTTCGGCGCCGGCGGCGTTGCGGGCCTTGGCGCGGAAGTAATACGTCGTCTCAGGCTCCAGGCCGGCGGCGGTTATGGCCACGAGCGGCGACCAGCCCGGCCCCGCCGTGAACGCGCCTCCGAAAGCGGGGGCGGTGGAGGCCTGGGCGAAGTACTCCGTGACTGGCGGGTTGCCGTTGGCCAGCCACTGCACGCCGACCGAGAAGGCCCCGAGGGCGGAGAAGGTTTCCGGCGCCGCAAGCGGGGCCGCGGCGGGAGTCATGGCGGCGGGCAGCGCGGCGGCCAAGCCGGCCGTGCCGGCCGCGTTCAGCGCGGCGACGCGCAGGTAATGGGTCACGTTCGGCGTCAGTCCGGAGAAGGCCGCTGTGACGTCCACCGTCAGCGAAGAGCCCTGCACAGTGGCGAAGCTGTCGGTTGAGTACTGCAGCAGGTAGCGGGTCCCTGCCGGGTTGCCGCTGGTACCCCAGCAGGCCGCCAGCGTGACCGAGCTGATACCGCAGAGCGAAACGGGTGAAGGCGTGACCGCCGTGGTGACGGTGGAGCCGAACAGCGAGTAGGGAGTCTCGTCGCCGTAGTCGCCGATGGCCTTGAGCCTCACGTAATAGGTGGAGTTGGGCGAGAGGCCGGTGAAGGTGTGGCTGGAGCCGGTCACGTTGGCGAAGCCGCCGGTGAGGAAGCCCGGATCGGCGCCGAGCTGCACGAAGTGCAGCGTGCCGGGCGCGTTGGCCCCCGCGGCCCAGGCGACGGTGAGGCTGGAAGAGAACACGGCGGTGAAGCCCTGCGGCGTGGGCGTGGCCGGCAGCGTCTGGAACGAGGCGGCCGGCGAGTAGGCGGTATAGTCCTCACCCAGGTACGAGGCGCGCAGGCGCGTATAATAAGTGGTATTGCCAGTCAGCCCGGCCAACGGCGCCGGCCAGCCGACGGAGGAAACAGCTATGACGGCCCCGCTGGCAAAGCCCATCACGGTGGAGGTCTGTATCTCGTAGAGCGTCGCGGAAGGATTCGGATCGCCGCCGAGGCCGCTTACCGCGGCTGAGGCGGAGAAGACCTGACTGTGCGAGATGGAGAAAGGATTCGACGGAACTTTAGAAAAATAACCGCTCTCCACTTCCGTCCCGCCGGAGCCTGCCGTAGAGACCGCCACCTGCCCCAGCGACCCGGACAGCACAAAATTCCCGCCGGCCAGTTCCACGGAGCCCGCGCCCCCCGTCGCCAGGTCGTCGGATATCTCTAAGGTCCCTCCGGTCTTGGGCACCCCGCCCCAGCTGAAAGCGGCCAAGGCAAAGCCCAGCGGCGCGCTCAACAGCGCCCGCCGCAGGACTTTGAAATTCATGGCCGCCTTAAGGTTCATGACGAAGTTTTACCAGTTCCCCTCACGCCGTGACCGTTTTTACGTAGTGCTCCAGGTACCGGTACTGTTTATAACCACCCATTTATCCAGACTGACTATCCGCAGCGTGATCGTGGCTGAGGTTTCTCCGACCACGCCGTTGGCTATCGTCCCGCCCACCGTGGAGCCGGCGATAGCGTCGAAAGTGTAGGCCTGGATGGTGACGCCGCCCGTGCCAAGTTTGACCACGGTTATTTCCGCTCCGATGTTCTCCGCGCTGATAGCCGGAAGTGTAATGATCTGGGGTGTTCCGGCGGTAACCGTTATGGTCTTGCCGAAATCAGCGGTGGCAATGGTCATGCCGGTATCCGCAGCCTGCACCGGGTGCAGCGCTATCCTGCCGGTGCCGGTCACCGTCATCGAGCCCACGCTCAATAGGCCGGCGGAATTAAGCGAGGAGACGACCACGCCGCTTGAATTGCGCCAGATCTGGGCGTAGACGTTCGAGACCGTGCCGGTAGACTTCACGTCCAGCGCGGCTTTGGGATCGCTGGTGCCTATCCCCATGACGCCAGGCTGCAGAATGATCGCCATGGAGGCGCCGCCTCCCTTTATTTCAAGAAAGGCGTTGTTCTGGTCGCTATTGGCGTCTATGCTGAGGGACAGCGAGTCGTCCGACTTTATCTCTCCGTGGACCAGTCCGGTTTTGCCCAGGTAGAGCACGTCCCCCCACACGTCCAGCAAGCTGCGCGGAGCCAAGGTCCCTATGCCCACCCGGCCGGTGGCTGTTATTGAACTGACGCTCAACAGGCCAGTGGAGCTCAGCGAGGAGACGATCACGCCCGAAGAGTTGCGCCAGATCTGGGCCTGGATATTCGCGGCCGTCCCGGCGGAAACCACGTCCAGCGCCGCGCCGGGCGTTCCGGTGGAGACGCCCAGCAGACCGTCTCCGGTGACGAAGACGCCGCGGTTGCGCGTCCCGTAAAGCGCGGTATCGGTGGAATTGACCACCATGAAGCCGCCTACTGCCTTGAAAACGGCGCGGTCCTCCACGGTGTTCTCCAGGTAATAACCGCTGTCGGCCTCCGTCTTGGAATCCGCCCAGGTGAACGAACCGCTGGCGGTAGAAGAAGAGCCTTTGCCGGCCGCGAAAGAGTAACTGGCCACGGCGCTGTTCTTCCAGCCGCCGGGCACCATGGAGGCCGTACCGCCGGCGGTGTTATAGACGCCGCCGCCCACGAAGGCCCGCTGGCCGCTGGCCGTATTGTAGTTGCCGCCGGCCACTACCGACCAGGACTGCGTGACCGAGTTGCCCTGGCCGCCCCCGATGAAGGCTTCCGGCTGTGTGACGCTATTGTCCAGGCCTCCGGCGATGGAGGAGTAGTCCCCGCTCACCGCGTTATTATCGCCGCCGCCGATCGAGGCGAAACGCCCTTCCGCCGCGTTATTGCGCCCTCCCGCGACTCCGGACCACATCCCGGCGGCCGAGTTGTTCTCTCCGCCGGGAATTACCGCCGAGGTGCCCGTCACCGTATTGTAAATACCGCCGCCTACGGCGGAGTTGGAAGCGCTGGCCACGTTAAACTGACCGCCGGTCACCGCCGCCCCTGTCTGATGGGCCTTGTTGGAGCCGCCGCCGCCTACGAACGCCCAGGCCTCTATCGCCGCGTTAGAACTGCCGCCGCCCACGGTGGCGTACGTCATCAGCGCCGAATTTCCCGTACCTCCGGATACGGTCGCGTAGGAATTGATCCCGGCGTAATTGTTCTGCCCGCCAGCGACCACCGAGCCCGGGGTCGAGGCCTTGTTGTTGTAACCGCCTCCTATCACGGAATAGATCCCGGAGGCCACCTGGTCCGCGGCGGTCCTCTTTGTCTGCAGGTCCACGGCCCCGATACCGCGCGGGCCGGGCGCGGCCGAGCCGTTGCCTAAGCCCAGCGTCTGCAGCGAGCCGGCGGTGGAGATGAAAATGCCGTTGCCGGAAGAGGTCAGGTCAGTGGCTATCTGAAGACCGGCACCATACATAGTCAGCGAGGACACCGCGAGCAGGCTATGCTGCGCCAGATCCAGGTTCTGCGTGGCGGTATGGTCGCCCAGGTTGTCTATGTTGGCCCAGGAAGATTTGCAGGTGTCGGCTATGCACAAGGCTCCTGAAGCGTTGATATCCCCCCCCTGCACGTCCAGCTTATGGCCAGGCGCGATCGTGCCGATCCCGACATTGCCGCTGCCCAGCATAGTCAGCAGGTTCGCGCCGCCGTAATTGCGCACGCCGAAGACTGTTTCAAGCGCGCCCACGGCCTGCGCCGCGACGCCGTTCTTCTTGGCTCCCTCCAACTGTACCGCGGCCACTGAATCCGTGGGATCCGCGCTGCCGATGATGCCGCCGAGGTACATGCCGGCGGCCCCCGCCGCGCTGGAAAAACCCTGGAGATGCAGGCCGCCGGTCGGACTAGCGGCGGTTATAAGGCCGAAAGTATCCGTGGTCGGGGCAACACCGGTCACCCCGTGAGCTATATCCCCGTCACCGAGTATGATCATGCCATTGGCGCCGGACGGAGAATAAGCGCGGATGGTGTAATTCACGTCCAGCGCATAGGAAGGCGTCGTGTCTCCGATCCCCACCTTGCCGGCGAAGTAATTGTCGCCGGAGCCGCTGGAGATGAGCACGCCCGTCTGGCTAATATTGCCGGCCACGGTCAGTTGCTGGTCCGGAGTTGCTGCACCTATCGCGACTCTCGACGCGGGTACCGAGAGGTTCTGATTGACGTAAATGGCCGCGGTGCCGGGGCCGGTTATGGTGCTGACGGTCAGCTGCGCCGCCGCGTCTATGTTCTGCCCGTTCATATTGAGGCCCTGCGTGGCGGCATGGTTGCCCAGGTTGTCGCCGGCGCCGGGCGGCAGGGCGGCGAAGAGAGTGCCCTGCGAGGTCATGGAGGCCACTATCGTACCGCCCCCGTTGCGCCAGATCTGCGCGTAGATGTTTGCGGCGGTCCCGGTAGAGACCAGGTCCAGCGCGGCCTGCGGCACGCGGGTACTGATGCCGATGGTCCGGGCGGAGAGGCTGCCGTAAAGCACGCCGCCGATGTTCAGTTCGCTGTTAGCGTCAGGAGCGGAGGCGGCCTGGCCGCTGCCCAGTACGATATTCCCTGCGCCGGAGGTGACCGCCGCCCCGGCGCTCGCGCCGACGAACACGTTATCGGACCCCGTCGTCAGGCCCAGGCCGGCGGAATGGCCCAGGGCCACGACATTGGAAAAAGAGTTGCCGGAGACGCCCTTGGCCGCCGAAACGCCTACGGCCACGTTGGAGACCCCGCTCTCGTTATAGCGCCCTGCTTCCACCCCGAAGTAAGAATTCTCGTTGCCGGTATTATTGTTGTAACCCGACGACAGGCCATAAAAACTGTTGGAGGTGCCGCCGCTATTGTCATGGCCGGAATACGCGCCGAAGAACGCGTTGTTGCCGCCGGCACCGTTGACTTCTCCGGCCAGCGCGCCGAAGAAGGAATTCGAGCCGCCTGAGGTGGTGTTATTGCCGGCGTTATAACCGACCAAAGTGTTCTCGTTGGCCTGGCTCAGCCGGCCGGCGCCCTCGCCCGCCGCGAGGCTCTTAAGGCCCGGCAGCACGGCCAGCACGGTGCTGCCGTTTATCTGGTAGCGTGCCGCGGTGATATCGCTTGAGGTGTTCACGCCGAACACTCCGGCCTGCAGCGCCTGCGTGGCTGTATGGTTACCCAGGTTGTCGCCGGCGCCGGGCGGCAAGGCAGCGAAGAGAGTGCCCTGCGAGGTCATGGAGGCCACTATCGTACCGCCCCCGTTGCGCCAGATCTGCGCGTAGATATCGGACGCCGTACCCGTTGAGACTATATCCAGCGGAGCCTGCGGGTCGCTGGTGCCGACACCGACCCTGCCGTACTTTGTCGCCAGGGTGGACCCGCCTACCGAGAAGTCGCTGCCGGCCGCCGCGAGGCTGCCGGCTATCGCAAGGTTCCCGCCAGTCAGCACCAGGCTCTCGTTGCTGGCCTGAATCACTTTAAAGTAACCGGGGCCGCGGCTCATGGTCAGATAGCTGTCGTTAGGTTCCCCATCGGGCATCCAGGCGAGCCTTGCGTCGTTGTCGAGGCGGATGTCGCCGCCCCTGACGGTAAGAGAAGAAGCGTCCAGCGTCAACTGCCCGGTCATGTTATCGCCGGCCTTGGCTACCGAGCCGCTTACATAACCGGCGGTAGCGGCGAACAGCGCGTAGGCGCCGCTGGTCAGGCGCTCGCGCGGCGTCAGCGTCGTGCCCTCCACCCTTATCTCCAGCCACCAGGCGCCCGTGGCCAGGTCTACGGTGCCCGGCACGGCGAAGGTACTGCGGAACAGGCCGTTGACGACGGCCACCGGCTGGGGATCGCTGGTGGTGCAGATACCCGCGGTCTCAGCGCTGCAGAGGGAGATCTCCACCGTGCGGTTACCGGTCACGGCCAGGCCGCTCTCTTTGAGCCGGCCCTGGTAGGTCAGCAGGTTGGGCGCCTCCGCGGCGGCGCAGAACGCCGGCGCGAGCAGGAATAAGGCAGCGAAAATATTTTTTTTCATAAATGATCACCGTGCCCGCCCCGGCCAACGCCGAGGAAGGGCTTAATTTTGCGCGCGGCACTCTCCGCCGGGCCTGACCGCAAGGCCTGGCAGGCCGGGGGCGCGCGCCGCCCCCGGTGCTTTATTACTTCACTACCGCGAACTTGCGTATCACTTTCTTGTACTCTCCGGTCGCCTCGAATTTAACGCGCACCGAGTAAACATACACGCCCGAAGCCACCTTGGACGGTATGTTCCAGACGGTCTCGTAGACTCCCGCCGACGGCGAACTGAAATCGCCGTCCTTGAATTCCTTTACGGCCCGCCCGGTCACGTCGAAGACCGTCACCTGCTTGAGCAGGGGGCTCTGGTCGCTCTCTATGTGGAAAGTGGCCGTGCGCCGCGCCGGGTTGGGGTAGACATAGACGCGCGCCGCCTTAAGCAGCTCGCCCAGCGGGCTGACCTGCAGGGCCTCGCCGGCCTTCACGCGCAGCGACAGTTCTTTGAAGCCGCCCTTCGGGTCGGGCACGCGCAGCACGTACTTGCCGGGGAGCAGGTTCGCTATGAGGAACTTGCCGGCCGCGTCCACGGGCGCGTCGGCCACCTGCCGGCCGCGCTGGAACAGCTGCACCCGCGGGGCAGAACCGGCGGCGCTGGCGCGGCGGCCCAGCGCGCTCAGGCGGTAGCCCGCCAGCTCGCCGCCTATGCTCGCAAGCTCGTAATTCACTGCCAGGGTAAAGTCCGCGTCCAGGCGGCCCAGCGCCAGGCCGTCCGAGCCTACGCTGCTGATGATGTCCTCCGCTTCCCATGTGGCCTGCACGCGGTAGCTGCCCGCGGCCAGGCCGGTCAGCGCGTAGCTGCCGCTGCCGTCGCCCACCGTGTAGGCGGAGGCCTGCAGGAGGCCCGCGGCGTCGTAGGCCTCCAGCAGCACGCCGGTGATGCCGGCGCTCGAGATGGTGGTCACGCGGCCGCTGATGCGGTCGGGCGGCACGGCGGCCTGCGCGGTGGCGGCATTGGAGAGCGCGCTCCAGTTGCCGGCGTCGTCGCGCGTCCAGGCGCGCAGGTAATAGGTCTCGCCCGGGACCAGCCCGGTCAGCTCAACACTGCGCGCGGAGCCGGCGCTCACGGCGGTGAAGGCCGAGCCGGTCTGCGCGGCCGCAGTGCCGAACTCCGCGGCGTAGGTGGAATGCTGTATCTTGTACTGCCCGTAGAGGATCATGCCGGAGCCGCCGTCGTCGCCGGGGGCCGTCCACGCCACGCTGAGATTGCCGGGCGCGCTGCCGCTGGAGGCGGAGAGGTCGGAGATGGCCGCCGGCGCGGTATTGTCCGCGAACCCGAAGGTGGAGCCGTAGACCCCGAAGCCGATGGACTGCACGGGCTGCGTGTTATCCGCGGCGTACAGCGTATAGTAGTAGCTGGCCCCGTTCTCGAGCGACGCGCGCAGCAGTTCGCCGGGAGCGTAGCTCCAGCTGGCGGCGGGGGCCACCGCGGCGCTGGAGCCCGCAACGGTCCAGGTACCGGCGGCGAAGTCCCACCATTTCCCGTCGGTGAGGCGCTTGAGCATCAGGGTCAGGGCGGACACGCCGGAGACGTCGGAGACCGTGCCGCTGACGGCGGCGGCCGAGTCCACCACCGCGCCGTCGGCTGGCGCTCCGGGAGCGATGACCGGCGGCGCCGAATCCAGAGTGAAGGCGCGCGTGGCGTTGGCCAGGGAATAATTGCCGGCCGTGTCGCTCGAGCGGGCCAGGAACTCGTAGGCAACACCTTCCTGCCAGACTATGCCGAAGTTATGCGACCACGTCCCGGTGCCGGTCGCTAAGAACCAGACCGGGGAGGAAGCCAGGAAGGCCGCGCCGTCCCAGTACCTGGCGGCCGCGACTTCTTTCACCGCCACCTCTACGGCGGCGGCGTCGTGCGACCTGGCGTCGGAAGCCGTGCCGGCTACGTAGGCCAGCGCTGCCTGGAAGGGCGCGGCGGGAGTAGAGAACCAGACCTCGGGGCCGGCCACGTACTTGAGGATCTTGAAGGCGTCTATCCCGGTTACAACCTCGGTGTTGCCGGCCAGGTCCCGCGCCCTTACCGAGACATAGCTGGTGGCGTCGTTGGGCAGGCCGGCGAAATCCACACCCCACGCCCCGGCGTAGACGGCCGGGCCGGTGCTGAGCGCGGCCACCGCGGTCCACGGGTAGGCCGCTGCGTCGCCGCTGCCCTGGTTGGGGCTGGCGCTGTATTCTATGGCCGCCAGGCCCGACAGCGCGTCGGCGAAGTCCACGTCGTAGACGGCCCCGCCGTCGTCCATGCGCCAGAAGTTCTCTCCGGCCTGGTTGCGGGCGATGGACGGAGCCACTGTGTCCTTGAGGATATAGAAGGCGTCCACGGTGGTGGTGGAATTGCCGTTATTGTCGAAGGCCCGCACGCTTATATAGTTGGTGCCCGGTGTGAGCAGCTCGAACATGCCGGCCGGCAGCGACCAGTCCTGCGCGTAGGCCTGGGAATTAAGCGAGGCCGCCACGGTGGTCCAGCCGGGATCGGCGTCGGGCGCGCTGGCCGGCGCCGGGGCGGCCAGCACCTGGAAGTAGGCCAAATACGCGCCGCCAGCGTCGGCGAAGTCCATGTCGTAGAGCGCGCCGGGCGCGCTGCGCCAGGCGGGGTCGCCGGGCGCGCCGCTCATCGTCGGGCTGGAGAGGTCCAGCGCCGGGTCGGTGCGCGTCATCGTGGAGCCCAGGGCCGTCCAGGCCGTGGCCGTGCCCGCCGCGTTGACGGCGCGGGCGCGGGCGTAATACCGGAGGTCGTCCTCGAGCCCGGTGAAGTAACGGCTGCCGCCGGCCAGCGTGAACGAGGAGGCCAGCAGCGTGTGAGCCTCGTCGCTAGAGAGCTGCACGTCGTAGAGCGTGCCGCCGGGGTTATCGTTGACGAGCCAGTTGACCTGCAGCGAGGAGATATAGACCCCGCTGAAAGCCGCCGAGGACGGCTGCGCCGCATAGGTGGTGGTGGTCAGCGCCGCGCTCCAGGGCGTCTCCACCCCGGCGTGGCTGCGGGCCTTCACGCGGAAGGTGTGGGACGCGTCGGGCGCCAGCCCGCCCAGCTGCAGGTAACCAGCCGCCGCCCAGGGGGTGGACGAGAAGGACGCGCCGGCCACTTCCAGGGAATACTCGGTGCCCAGGACGGCCGCGGAATAGACCTCGCTCCTGGCCTGGGCGCCGTCATAGCCGCCGAAGACCAGCAGGCGGCCGTTGCGCTCGCCGAAGGCGTGCGCCTGCAGGGGCCGCGGCAGGGCCGGCTGCTCTTCCCAGGGGCCCAGCGTGCCTTCATAAGTGACGGCCGCGCGGTAAACCGTATCTTTGGCCGCGGTGCCGTTATTGCCGCCCGCCGTGAACAGGCCGTGCGGGGAAGCGGTCAGGCCATGGCTGAACCTCGGGCCGGGCAGCGCCGTCACGGCCGTCCAGCCGGCCAGCGTGCCGTCGGGGTTGAAGCCGGACAGCCAGACCTCGGCGCGCGCGGCTGCGCCGTCGCTGCCGCCGGCGACGCAGAGGCGGGCCGGCCCGCTGGAGATGGCGACGGCCGCGGCCAGGCCGTAGCGGGCCTCGTCCAGGCTGCCGGCCAGGGTCCAGGCGGACAGCGTACCGTCTTCGGAGACGGAGGCCTTGTAAATTTCAGAGCGCGCGCCGCCGTTGTAGCCGCCCACCACATAGAGGCGGTCGTCTACGGCGGCCAGGCCGTGAGCATAAACCGGCAGCAGCAGGGAGGTCTCGGCCTTCCACTCCCCCAGCGCGCCGGCGGAGCTGACCGGGGCGCTCCAGACCTCGCCGCGCGGGGACGACCCGTCGTAGCCGCCTATCACGTAGACCCGGCCCTTCAGGGAGACCGAGGCGTGGCCGTAGCGCGCCGCCGGCAGCGCTCGGGCCTGCGTCCAGGCGCCCACGCGGCCGGTCACCGACAGCGGCGCGGCCCAGACGTCGGACCGGTAAAGGGTGCCGTCGCTGCCGCCGGAAACCAGCAGCAGGTCGCCCGCCAGCGCCAGCGCGTGGCCGTAGCGGGCGGCGTAAAGGTTATCGGTGCCGCCCCAGTCGCCGGCGCCCTGCCCGCCGGGGTTCTGCCCGGCGTCCCAGTAGAGGCCCGCGCTGTTAGGTCCCAGGGTATAAAGCCCCAGGGTAAGCGGCGGCATGGCCCGGCTCGGGCCGGCGGCGGTCACGTAAGAGCTGCTCCGGCCCGACGAGGGAGAGATCGCGCGCAGCCGCAGGTAATAGGTGGTGTTGGGCCGCAGGATATCGAGCGTGGCCCACAGGTTAGCCGTCTGCGACGAGACCTCTACCGGCGAGAAGTTAACGGCCGTGGACAGGTCGGCCTGGTAGAGCGTGCCGGCGGGGTTGAAATTTGCCGACCAGGCGACTTCGGAGGTGGACTGCCACAGTGTATAGCCGGCGAGAGCCGGGGGAGCCGGCAGGGTGATGGTGGAGCCCAGCGCCAGCCACGGCGAGAGTTCGTTGTGGTTGCCCAGGGCCGCAACCTGGAACCAGTAGGTGGTATTGGGCTGCAGGCCGGAGAAAGCCTGGGCGTAAGGGCCTTCGCCGGGCGCGGCGAGGAGCGTGGCGCTCGAAGTCACGAACTCGTCGCTGGAGGCCGCCACCGCGTAGCGCGTGCCGGGGCCGTTGCCCTCCGGCAGCCACTCCACGGTTACCGCCCCGCTGGAGACCGCGGCATAGACGGCGGCTGAGCCGGGCGCCGTGACATAGGTGGAATACTCGCTGGTCCCGCCGTAGTTAGGGGCGCCGGCCCAGTTGAGCGCGCCGGTCCTGAAGTAATACGTGGTGTTGGGAGACAGCTCCGTGACCTTCAGCGAAACGGCCAGGCCGTCGGCCGTGCGCGAGGACTTCGCGGTCCCGCCGAAGCCGGCGGAGGTGGAGGCCTCCAGACTGTAGCCGGCGGAGAAGACGGCGGTCCAGCCGAAGCCGGCCGAGGAAACATACACCGAGGGGGCGCCCGCGGTAACGGGGGCCTCGGCCAGCGTGACCGGCTCAGCGCCGTTGGAGTCGGCGGACCAGTTGCCGGCCTGGTCGCGCGCCCAGGCGCGGAAATAGTAAGTGGTGTTGGCCCCGAGGTCGGGCACCGGCACGGCCTGCGGCGCGCCGGCCGCGACGCCCGACGTGGAGACGTAGACGTGCGTGCTGTGGAACACCGCCCCGGTGCTCCAGGCCACGGTGTAGGACGAGTACTGAAGCGCGTACTCCGCTATGCCGCTCGGGAATTCAGCCGGCGCGGAGAAGGAGATCAGCGCGGCGTAAGTGGACCCGGTCACCGCGGAGAGGGTATTGATAGCGGCGGGCGCGGCCGTATCCTTGAGGATGACGAAGGCGTCCTGCCAGAGGTTGGTGTTGACCGGCGCCGAGTAGTCCCAGGCGCGCACCGAGTAGTAATTGGTGCCGCTCTGCAGCAGGTTCCAGAGCGGTTCGCTCATCGGCAGCGATACGTCGCGCCAATTCGTGCCGTCGCCGGAGAAAATACTGTTCCACGCCGATATTTCCGTACCCGTACGGCCGGGGGCGCTCCAGATAGCGCCCTGAGCCGTATCCAGGCGGCTGTGCGCGTCTATAAAGGTCAGGTCCATGTTAAAGCCGTACGTGCTGCGCCAGACCGCGTCGGCATAACTTGAGAGGATGACGGGCGGCGTGGTGTCTTTGAACACCGCGAAGACCGGGGTCTCAACGGAGACATTGCCTGAGCCGTCGGAAGCGCGCACATAGATGTAGTTGGTGCCGTCCTCGAGCAGGGCCCAGGTCGGATCGTCGAAAGTCCAGTCAGAGGCGTAATCGTTCACCTCCATGCCGCTCAGCAGGGGGCGCCACTCCACGGTGACGCGGCCGGTCTGCAGCGGGCCGGTGGTGGCGCGCACCTCGAAGCTCTCCAGGCCGGAGCCGCCGAGGTCGTGGAAGTACACGGAGTAGGCGCGGGTAGGGGCGGCATACCAGGTATAGTCGTCGATCGCTTCCAGGTCTTCTATGGTCGGGACCAGGTTTTCGGTCGGGGTGCAGGTGCTGCCGGCCGCGGCATAGTTGGCCACGCCGTTCCAGTTCAGCGGGCCGACGCGCAGGTAATAGGTGGTATTTGCCAGCAGGCCTTCCACGCTGAGCGCGGAGACCGGCTGCAGCGCGGTGACAGAAGAGCGCACCAGACCGCTGAAGTCGGCCACGCTGGAGGCATCCACCCGGTAGCCGGCGCATTGATTCGGGCCCAGCGCGCTCCAGGAGACGGTCACGCTGGTCGGGAACACCGCGGGCACCGACAGGCCGGAGGCCTGGCTGGTCAGCGTGGCGGTGGAGCCGAACGGCAGCCAGTCGTAGTCGCTGGCCGCGATATTATTGAAGGCGATAGCGCGGGCGAAGTACGTGGTGTTGGGGGCGAGCCCGACGAAAGGCTGGAACAGGGCGCTGGTAGTCACCGCGCTGACGCCGCCGAGGAAATTCTCGTCGGCGGAAACCTGCATGAGGTAGGCCGCGCCGGCCCCGTTGAAGCCGTACTGCGCCGTGCCGGATGACCAGTTGACCGTCAGCGCGGACGAAGCGATGTCCTCGAACTTGGGCCGGCCGTCCTGCGGCAGCGAGACCGCGGCCAGCGTGAAGGTGGACACCTGCGGCGATTCCGCGGACTCGACGCCGTACTGGTTGCGGGCTTTGGCCTTGAAGAGGTACTCGGTGTTAGGCGCGAGCCCTGAATAGAAAGCGTTAGGCGACACCGCCCAGGCGCCGTAGCTGCCGCCCAGCGAGATGGCGACGCCGGAACCGGGCTTGTCGAGGTTGGTGAAGCTGCCGGCGACATAGGCCTGCGCGTCGATGGCTTTGCTCGACACCGTCGGGAAGATAAAGCCGGTGGGCGCCTCTATGGCCGTCACAGTGGCGCCGATGACGTAGTAGTCTGTATAGATGCCGCTGTAGCTGATGGCGGCTACCCTTGCGTGATAGGTAGTGTTGGCCAGCAGGCCCGAGAAAGAGATGGGCGAAGAGTAGACGGGCGCATAGGCGCGGTCTATAGTGGAGAAATCATCGTTTACCGACAGCTGGATGCCGTAGGCCGTGCCGGGAGAATTGCCGTTAAACGACCAGGCCGCGTTCAGCGTGCCGCCGGGGCCGATGGAGGTGAAGGGCTCGGCCACGCCGGCCGGGACTATGGCGAGCGTCACGGTGGAGCCCAGCTGCAGCCACGACCCGTCGGTCATGTTCCCTGCGTTATAGGCCTGCGCGCGGAAATAGTAGGTGGCGTTGCTGCCCAGGAGTTCCAGCGTGTGCGAGCTGCCGGTAACGCCGTCCGCGGAGACCACCCCGGCGGTGAAACCGATGGTCGTGGAGGCCTGCACCCTGAACCAGGCGCCGGGCCCGTTGAAGCCGCCGAGCGCGCTGCCGGAGGACCAGGCCACGGTAGCGCTGGTCTGGAACACCCCGGGGAAGACGTTGCCGTCCTGCGCCGGGGTCAGGGCCGCCAGCGTGTAGGTGGATACCTCGGGGCTTTCCGCCGTCTGCACGGCGTTGCCGTTGCGCGCGCGGGCCTTGAAAGTGTACTGGTAGTTCGGCGCCAGCGCGGTGAAGGCGGCCGAGGAATACTGCACCCAGCCGGCGTAGACGCCGCCGCTGGCTATGTCCACGCCGGAGAAACCCTCGTCCAGGCGGCTGAACCCGCCGGGCGTGAAGGCGGTAGCCCGGAGCGAGAAGGTTGTGACCTCGTCCACATAGACGTCCGCAGGGGTCTCTATGCGGGTGCGCAGGTAACCGTTGTCCAGGTACGCCGTGCGCCTTGCGGCCCCGTTCACTGCGGAGACGCGCATATAGTAAGTGGTATTGGCCAGCACGCCGGAGACCACGGCCTGCGTGTCGAAAGTGACCGAAGAGGCGTCCACGGTCGTAAAGCCGGAGTCCAGCGAAACCTCGGCGTAATAGGTAGTGCCGGGCGGGTTGCCGTTCGCGGCCCAGTCCACGCCGAAAGAGCCGGCGCCCTCGCCGAAAACAGCAGGGTCCGAAATGGCCGGGACCATGGCCAGCGTGTAGGTGGAGCGCGAGATCTCCGGGGTCATGCGGCCTTCCAGGTTGCGCGCCCTGGCCGCAAACAGGTACGCCGTATTAGGGCTCAGCCCGCTGAAGGCAGCGTCGGTGGTATTAGTCCACGCCCTGGGGACGCCATTGACGGTCTGCTGCAGGCCCGAGTCGCCGATTGCCAGCCGCGAGAAACCTCCCGCGACCGTAGCCAGCGTGTCCACGCTGTCGGGCGTCACGGCGGTGAACTGTATATCTTCAGGCGTCTGTATTTCGGTGGCCGTGGAGCCCAGCACCAGCCACTCGCCGGGCAGGTTGGCCGAGTTGTAAGGCAGGACGCGGAAGTAATACGAAGTATTGACCGCCAGGTCCATCCCGGCGCCGAGATTATAGGTAACGGAAGCCGTATAGGACGAGAAGTTCTCCAGCTCCGAAGCTTCCGCCAGGAAGTAAGCGCCCGGGCCGTTATAGCCCCAAGCCACGGTGCCAGAGGACCAGGCCAGCGTAACGCTGGAGAGATACGCGGCGGGGATGGAGTCGCCGTCCTGGCTGAGCGCCACGGCCGCCAGAGTGAAGGTGGAGAACTCCGTAGTCTCGGCTGTCTCCACGCCCAACCGGTTGCGGGCCTTGGCCTTGAACGGGTAAGAGGAGTTGGGCCGCAGCCCGGTGTAGGCGACGGAATCCAGCTGGGTCCAGGCCCCGTAGAAGCCTGCCGAAGCGATGTTGACCGCGGATAGTTCCTGGTCGAGGTCGCTGAACCCGCCGTCGACCTGCGCCTGCGCCGTTATGGCTTGGGTGGAAACAAAGGTAAAGCCCATGCCTGTCGGCGCCTGTATGGCGGTGACCGTGGAGGGCAGCGTCACCCAGGCGGTGGGCGAGCCGGCGCGGTTTATGGCGTTGACGCGCAGGAAGTAATAAGTGTTCGCCAGCGGCAGGCTGCCCAGCACGGCGCTGGTATTCCGGGTAAGGCTGGAGGCGATCACCGGCTCGAACCCGGAGACCAGCGAGACCTGCGCGGCATACCAGGTTTCCGGGTTGTTGCCGTTGGCGTCCCAAGCGGCGGTTATGGAATAAGTCGTGATAGCCAGGGCGTCGGCCGGCAGCGGCGGGTTCACCAGCGTCACCGTGGAACCGAGCTCCAGCCAGGCGTTATCCGTCATGCCGCCGCTATTATAAGGCAGGATGCGGAAATAATAACTGGTGTTCGCGGCCAGCGTCAGCGTGGCCGCGCCGATGGCGTAAGTGACCGACGAGACCGGCGTGCCGAGGAAGTCCGCCGAAGTCGCGGCCTGCACCTCGTAATGCGCGCCCGGGCCGTTGTAGCCCCACAGCGCCGTGCCGGACGACCACTGTACCGCGGCGCTGGTGGCATACACGCCGGTAAAGACCTCGCCGGCCGGCAGCGCGGCGGCGGCCAGGGTATAGGTAGAGAACGACAGAGTTTCGGCCGTGACGGCGCCCTCGAGGTTGCGGGCACGGGCCTTCAGGCCGTACTGGGTATTGGGCTTCAGGCCGCTGATAGTGCGGGAGGCCACATGCAGGAAGCCCATGTAGAGCCCGTCCTTGGCCATATCCACGCCAGCCCCGGTCTTCTCGAGCCCGCTGAAGCCGCCCGGCGCGGCGGCCTGGGCGCGCAGCGAGAGGGTGCTCACTTCGTCCACATAGACGGTCTCCGGGGCCTGGATAAGGGTCACGGCGTAGTCATCCCCGGAAATGCCGCCGGTGTTGCCGCTGTCGTCGGTGGTCCACAGCCGCGCGTAATAAGTAGTGTTGGCCGCCAGGTTCTCCAGGAAGTAGCGCTGCGGTGAGCCGGCGTCCACGCCGCCGGTGGAGATCTCCACCTGGGCGTCGCCGATCTGCCAGACCACCTCGGTGAAGGTAGAGAACTGCACGGTAAAGGTGGAGTTGTCCAGGCGGCCGCCATCCCCGTCGTTGCCCGGCGCGGTCCAGAGCAATTCCACAGACCCGGTAGAGACCGTGGCGGCCGCCAGGTCACCGACGGAGAAGGGCGGCACCACGTCGACATAGCCGGGGCCCAGCACCACGGCCGCGTTATGGACATAGCGCAGATGATAATTAGGCCCGTAGGAGGCGGACCACGCGGCGCCCAGGCCGCCGCCGTTATTGCGCCAGCCGGCCCAGCGCGCGAGGGCGTAGGACTGGTCGTAGGTGCCCGTGGTCAGGTTCACCCACGGGCTCCAGGAGCCGGCGGCGTATTTGCTGTGCTTCACGTTCAGGACCGGGCTGAGCGTGTCGGAGCCGGTCCAGACCGCGTGCAGGTCGTCGGCGGCGTCGACCGTGATGGAGGGAACGCCCTGCGGGGCCGACGGGATAGCGGCTATATTCGTCCAGCCGGACCAGGAAGCGGCTCCGGCGGCCATATAGGCGTACTTGACCTGGGAGTTCGCCTGGTAAGTGTCGTCAGTGCCGGACCAGACGGCGTGCAGGTTATTGCCGGGGTCGGCCGCCAGCGAAGGCGCCTGCTGTCCCCTGCCGTCGCTGCCGTAGAGGCCGCTGGGCGCGCTCCAGACGCCCCCGTAAACAGACTTGGACGAGTAGTACACACCGTAAGGCGGGCAAGGGGAGGAGCCGCAGCGCAGCGAGACCACATGCAGCACGTTGCGCCCGTCGATGGCCAGGGCCGGGGAGGCCATGCCGGTGTCCGCGTCGCCTAAAGCGTCCGGCACCACCGAGTAAGCGCTCCAGGCCGCTCCGGCGGCGCCGCGCGAGGAATACTTGACCACCCAGCCGTAGCCGCCGACCCCCGAGAAATCCTGGTCGGCCCACACCAGGTGGACGCTGTCGTCGCGCGCCACGGCCAGCTGGCCGGGGCCCTGGTAGCCGTTATAGGGGTAGGCGCCGGGCACGCCGAGCCAGGGCGACCAGGCCGCACCCGGGGCAGCGGCGGAAGAAACGCCCATGCGTCCCACCGAGCAGAGCGGCGACAGGGGGCTTTTATAGGACAGGTGCAGGCCGTCTTTCGAGTCTACGGCCAGGGCCGGGTAGCCGAGGTCGTTGACGCAGCCGGTGTTGTCTACGGGGGCGGCGGTGGTGTCGGCCCAGGTCGCGCCCTCGTCCTGCGAGCGCGCCACGAAGAGCCGCAGGTTGCCGTCATAAGTCTTCAGGTAGGCGAGGTACAGGTCCCCGGCGGCGGTGCGCGCAAGGGCACGGCGGGCGTCGAGCCCCATGTACTGGTAGACGTAGGTGGACACAGCCACGCCCCCGGGCGGCTCGGCCCATTCCACCGCCCAGGCGGGGTCGTTGTCGTAGGCCGGGCCGGCCTTGGCGCCGGAGTAGCCGCGCAGGGTCAGCAGCGACGGCAGGTCCAGCAGCGCGGTGTCCGCGTTATAGAGCAGGTTCGGGCTGTTGAAAGCCACGCCGGTGAAGGTGGATGATAACTTGCCGCCCTGGAAATACAAGCCGACGCCGTTGTAGGCCACAGAGCTGATAGTCATGCTGTCTACGGATATCTCCGCGGCCCCCTGCCCGGTTATGTGCAGGCCGTGCAGGCCGCCGGCTATGGTCAGGGAGGAGATAGCGAGCAGGCCGTGATTGCCGGGCGCCAGGTACAGCGCGGCGCCCAGGGGACCGCCGGTCAGCGTGGTGCTCGCCAACGCCAGGCCCTGGCTGGCGTTGACCGCCAGGGCGTTGCCGCTGACCTGCGTGCTGACCAGCACGCTGCCGCCGAAGGCGGCGCCGGTAGAGACCGTGATATAGGCCGCGGTGGAACCCTGCACGTAGGAGTCCATCACCGAGTTGGAGGAGACGCCGGTCATGTACACGCCGTAGTAGCCGACGGCGCCGCTGGTCACCGTGCTGCGTATTATCGTGTTGCCCACGGCATTATTGGTGAAAGAGACCGCGGAGCCGGTCAGGTTGGAGATAAAACTTTCGGCCACGGTGCTGGAGGATGCGTCCATCAGCTTCAGCGCCAGGTAACCGGCGTTATTGTTAACCAGCGTGCTGCGCCGTATCGTGTTGCCTATGGAGCCCGTCTGGAATTGCGCGGCTACGCCGGCGGGGCTTGAGAGCAGCGAGCCGGAAACGGTATTAGAGACGGCGCTCGCAAAATAGGCGGCGATGCCGCCCGCTGAACTGGCGGCGATGGTGCTGCCGCTGATCTCGTTGCCCCAGGCGCCGCCGACGAACTGGGCGACGTAGCCGCCGGAGCTGTAAAGATAGCTGTCTGAAACCGTGTTGGAAGAGGCCCCGGAGATCGTGCAGGCCGTCCCCGGCGACGTCACCGTGCTTTGCGCTATGCGATTATAGGCCGCGCCGGACCCGGCATACAGGGCGGCGCCTACCGTATTCCGGATGTGCGACGAGGTCACGGTGTTGCTGCTGGCCCCGGTGAAAGCCAGGGCGTTCCCGGCCCCGGTGAAACTGGTCACGCTGGAGAGATGCAGTTTGTTGAACTCCGCGCCCGAGTCGAACTGCACGGAGACTCCGGACGGGTTCAGGAAAACGGAGGAGGTGAAGGTGTTGCTGTCGGAAAGGACGAGCAGGGCCTGGGACGAAACGCCGCCGACCGCGGTGGAGAAGGATACGCCGTTAGAATCCGCACCGGCCGTAAGATAAACGGCGCGGCCGGCCGGGTTCGCTATGTACGAGGCGGTTACGGTGTTGGAGTCGGCTGAGATCAGGAGGGCCTGGTCCGAGGAGCCTCCGGCAGCTATCGTCGAGAACTCAACAAGGTTGAATTCCGAACCGCTATCCAGCCGCAGGCCGCCCCCGGCAGGGCCGCCGATGTAAGAACCCGTGACGGTATTGGTGCTGGCGTTAGAAAGCTGGAGGCCGCTGTAGCCGGACCCGCCGCCGGTGGTTACGGTCGAGTTCTCCAGGCGGTTGCCGGCCGCGCCGGAATCGAACCGCCCGCCGTGCGCGGCGTAGCTGTGGAACCAGGACCGTCTCACGGTCGTGCTGTCTGCGCCCTGCAGATACAGAGCGTAGCTGGAGAGCCCCGCGGCCGTGACGGAGCTGAAGTCTACCGAGGCGCCGGTCCCGGTGAGCAGCAGGCCGTAGGCCGCCCCGGCGGACACCGTGGAATAAGCCACGGCGCCGTAGCTGGAGATCTTTACCGCGGCGAAATTTATAAACCCGGCCCCGGTCACGCCTACGCTGGATAGGACCGCGTGAGCCGAGGAGGCCAGCACGCCGTAGGGCAGCGTGGAATCGGGGCGGATGGTCAGGCCCTGCACGGTCACGCTGTCGCTGAGGATGTGGAACGCGGCGGTGGAGAAAGCCGGCGGCGCCAGCGCGGGGGCGGAACTTACGAAAGTCGGGTCGCCCATGATGAACAGCCGGTAGCCGTTCGTGTTGAGGTTCCTGACGATTATCTCCTCGTGATAGGTCTGCGTGTCGCGCACCACTACGCAGGTGGTGGTGCTGAGGTTCAAGCCCACGCCGTCCACCGCCGCCTGTATGGAAGTGTGCGTTTCGCTGCCGTCCTGCGCCACGTTGGCGCCGGAGTAACAGCCGGCCGGCAGCGGGTCCCAGCCCACGTGCGTGTCGCCGGGGTCGTTCTCGTAGGCGGCCCCCGCGCGCGGGCCGGAAGCCCGGCGCATGACCAGAGTACCGGTATAGGCCGAGGCGTCCACGTTCACGTCTATGTCTTCGTCGCCGAAGTAGGCGTCGTAGACCGTGCCGTTCCACCCGTTCTGCAGCTTGATGGCGGTGGCGCCGGGCGACAGGTCCTGGAAAGTTACGCTGTCGAAATAAACCGAGAAGAAATTGTCCGAGAAGAAGACGCCGTGCCCGCCGCCGGCCACCGTTACGGAGGTTACCGACAGGACGGTGGAGCCCAGGGCCGGTGAGAAGTTAAGGGCTATGCCGGAAGGGCCGCCGCTCAGGGTAGTCCCGGCCAGAGACAGGTTGCTCACCCAAGAGCCCGCGGCCAGCCCGGACCCGGAGGCGGCCACGCCGGCCACCGTGCTGGTGCCGATATAGACGGTGTTGCCGCCGCTGACGTAGGCGCCCGTAGACCCCTGCACGTAGGAGCCATAGACGTTCAACGGGCCGTAGATCTGCAGGCCGAAGGAGCCGGAGCCGGTGACGGTGCTGGCGCGCACATAGTTTCCTGCGCCGTTATAGAAATAAGCGGCGCCGCCGGCGATGTTGGATAGGACGCTGTCTTCGACCCCGCTGAACTGGGCGCCGTCCGAATACAGCGCTTGAGCCGCGAGCTTCTCGGCGGCCACGGTACTGCGCAGAACCCGGCCATAGCTGCTGGCGCTTCCGAAGATAACCGCGGTGCCGGCGCTATTGGTTACGTAGCAATCCTCTACGGTATTGTTGGCGTTCTTGAAGTAGACGGCGTACTCGGCTGAGGCGGCGGCGGTGACGGTGCTGCGCCGCACCAGGCCGTTATTGGCCAACAGCACCGCGGTGCCGGCGGGGCTGTGTATATAACTATCCTCCACCCTGTTCAGGGTGCCGGACTCGTCGTCGTAAGCGACCAGCGCGGAGAGGCCGGTGCCGCCGCCGGTGATAGTACTGAAGCTCACGGCGTTATTGCCGCCGCCCTTGAAATGAGCGCCGTAGGCGGCCGGGTTAAGAATGGCCGCCCGCGTAACCGTGTTGCTGGAGGCGTACTCGAAGTAGAGCGCCGACTTGCCGGTCCCGTTCGCCCGCAGCGTGACGGAGCTGATATGGTTCCAGTTGGAGGCGGCGAGCAGGACGGCGGCGTCGCCGGCGGCGTTATCGATATACAGTTCCGAAACCGTATTGCTGGACGCGGAGGCGAAATACAGGCCGGAGTTGCCGGCCGAGTTCAGCGTGACCGTGCTGCGCAGGATGACATTGAGGTCGCCCTGCAGCCGGTAGCCGTCGGCCCCGCCAAGGTTATTGACGTCGACGCCCTCTATCGTCACGCTGTCGTTGAGGATGGAGAAGGCAAAGGCGCTGCCGCTGACGCCCGGCGGGGAGGCAAGGGCCGGGTCCGCCACTATCTTCAGGCGGTAGCCGTTGGTGTCGAAGCCCGTGACCTGGACGTCCTCGGCATAAACGGCGGAGTCGCGGATCACCACGCAGGTATCGGTGCTGAGAGTGACGGGCAGGGCGTCCAGCGCGGAGCCGATGCCGGCGAAGTTGCCGCTGCCGTCCTGCGCCACGCTGAGCCCGGCCCGGCAGCCGGGCGGCAGGTCCCAGTCCACGCGGCCGGCCGGGTCGACCTCGAAGAACGTGCCGGACTTCAGGCCGGCGGCCCGCAGCATAGTAACGCGCGAGCCGCCCAGGAGCGCGGTACCGTCGACGTTAGTGAATATGTTCGGGCTTACGAAGGACGCCGCGGCGACGGTGGAGACGAACTGCCCCCCCAGGAAGGCTATGGCCGTGGCACCCGGAGCCAATGCCGAGAAGGTTATGCTGGAGATCTCCAGCGACGCGCCGCCCGCCTGCGCGCTTATGCTGAAACCGAAGGCGCCGCCGGTGACTGTATTTGAGGAGAACTCGAGCCGGCCGGTATTGTTGGCGTCCAGGACTACCGCGGAACCGAGCGCGCCGCCAGCCAGGGTGCTGGTGGCCAGGGTAAGGTTCACACTGGCCCCGCCCAGCCTGAGGCCGGCGCCGGTGGAGACCGGCGTGCCCAATACGCTGCCGCCTATCACGATGCCCGCGGAAGCGTCTATGTACACGCCCGTGCCGCCGCGGGCGTAAGTGTCCAGGATGGTGTTGGACGAGGCCGCGCTTATATAGAAAGCCGATTTACCGGAGGCCGTGGTGGTCACCGTGCTCTGCATGACCGTGTTGAACTTGGCTCCGGCGAAAACCAGGGCGTCGCCGGGCGGGTTACTTATATAGCTCCCTGTCACGGTATTGGAGGAGCCGTTCGTGAACTTGAGGGCGTAGCCGCTGGCCGAGCTGGCCGTTATCCTGGTCCTGATGATCTGGTTAAAGCTGGCCCCCGACTCGGCGTGAAAACCGATCCCCGAAGCGTTGGTGATAACGCTGGCGCTCACCGTGTTGGTGCTGGAATCCCAGAAATCGAAAGCCGGGAACGAGCCGGTGTTGTTGGTTATGGTGCTGCGCTCCACAGTATTATAGGCGCCGCCGGCCACCATCATACCCACGCTGGTAGGAGCAGAGACCCTGGTGTCCAGCACCCGGTTCCACCAGGCGTTATCCATCTCGATGCCGCGATGGGCGCCGCCGCCGGAGGTAAGCGTGCTGCGGCTGATCTCGTTGAACGCCGAGCCCGACCGCAGCGACAGCGCGGTGCCCGCGGTATTGACGATATCGCTGCCGGTCAGCGTCTTTGAAGAGGCCGCGTCGCCGTAAACGGCGTATTTGGCGCTGGCGACGTTGGCTGCATACACGTTCGCCGCGCCGCCGTAATCACCCTGCAGCCAGAGGCCGTGGGCGTCCTGCACGCTGATGGTGGAATACTCCACCGCGCCGTGGCTGGAGATCCGCACGCCGGCGTCGGTGATGAACCCGTTGGATTGGACGCTGACGCTGGAGATCCTGACGGCTGCCGAGGAAGCCAGGATACCATATGCCAGCGACTGCGCGGGGCTGACGTTTATCCCCTCTATGGACACGCTGTCGCTAAGTACGAGGAAAGCGGCCGTGGCGCCGGGCAGCGGGCTGACCGAAGGCACGGCGGGCAGCAGCGCAGGATCGGCCAGCAGGCGCAGGCGGTAGCCGTTGGTCTCGAAATTCCTCAGTTCCACCTGCTCGGCGTAGGTCCCGGCGTCGCGTATCAGCACGCAGGCGTTGCCGGTCAGGCTGCGGTCCAGCGAGTCCACGGCGTCCTGGATAGTATCGTAATAGCCGGTGCCGTCCTTGCGCACGGTGACCCCGGTGGCGCAGCCCGCCGTAGGCGGGAAATCGTCGGACCAGACCACCACGGAGTCAATGTCGTGTTCGAAACCGCTTCCCCAAAGGGATCCGAGTGACTGCCGGGCCTTGCGCATGACCAGGTTCAGGCCGACCGCGGGCTCCACCACCCAGATATTATACGGGGAATAGACGCCGGCCGGGCGGGACATCCCGAACTCTACATTGTGGAAAACCAGGTCTCCAGTCAGGTCCTTAATGGTCAGGTAGGAGTTGGATCCCGAAGAGAAGCCGAGATAGTCGAAGGTGACGGTGGACAGCGCCACGAGCGCGCCGCCGCTGAGCCGCAGGCCGTCCTGGTCCAGGTTGGTGAACGAGGAATGGCCAGCGGAGAAAGACCCTGAGGAGACGAGGCTGTAATAGGTGGCCGAGGCGTTCAGCCAGTCCACCATGGTATAGGCCGTGCCGTCGTTCTTGCCGCGCAGCACCAGCCCGCCGTCGGGCGCGATCTCCAGCTTGGAGCGGCCGTGGTTGAAAGCGGCGGCCGACGGGCCGAACAGAAGTTTCTTTTGCGTGTTGGCGTCGCCGGAAGCCGCCAGCGTGACCAGGTCCAGGCGGTCGCCGACGGCCGGGGCCGGGCCCGCCGTCAGGCCGAAGGTCACCTTGTCGTGCGAGAAACCGACGGTGGTGTTGGCGGAGCAGGAGAAGGAGGCGTCCAGCACGCCGGAGCTGGACCCTTCTATGCGCCACTGGGAACCGCCCTGGTAGATCACCGTTATAAGTTCGTTGAGGGTATAGGCGTCGTTGGTAGTAGTGACGCCTATCTTATGGCCTGCGCCCCGCAGCAGGTGCGGCGCGGTCGCGGTAGAGGTGTAAACCTGCTGGGCGTAATCCAGTACTATGCTGTGGCCGGCCGCGCGATAGTTGCCCCACAGCCGCACGGTACCGGTGTCATAGTCCTGGTTGAAAGAAGACAGGTAGGCGCCGGACAGGTCCATACCGGCGACGTCCACGCCGTTGGCGGGGTTCACCCTGGCGCCCTTCAGTTCCAGCGTCTCGGCGGCGCCGCCGGGGGCATAGAAAACCTCGGCAGCGCTGTTGGGCAAGTTCGCGCCGTTGCGGGCATAGCCCAGAGCGCCGCCCGTGAAGTTGTTGCCAGTGGCCCCTTGGGCGAAATAGCCGTAGGAGTTCGAGTAGACGTAATTGTCCAGCAGTATATTATTCGATACCGCGCCCAGGTCAAGGCCGTAGCCGGCGCTGTAGATATCGTTGCCGGCCACGAAGTTGCCGGCGGCGGTGCCGATCAGGGCTATGCCGTTGGCCCCGCTGGCGTAAGTGAAGTTGCCCGCCAGGGTATTATCGGAGCCGTTCTCTACGCCGAGGCCGCCGCCGGTGTTGGCGTAGAAGCGGTTGCTCCTGACAATATTGCTGGAGGAGTTTTCCAGGCGGGCGCCCTGGGCGCCGTTGGAGAAAGCGTGGTTGCCGCGCAGGTCGTTGCCGGCGGCGAAGACCAGTTTGAGGCCGTGCGCGGCGCCGCCGAAGACGGCGTTGCCGGCCACGTCGCTGTCTAGCGCCAGGTTGAGGTAGATACCGGTATCCGCGCCGTAACAGACGCTGTTGCCGGCTATACCGATGCCGGAGGAATTATCCAGCAAAATACCGCGATAGCCATTGCGCACGGTGGAACTGGAGACCGCGCCCTTGGCAAAAGCGCCGTCGAACGTGATGCCGTACTTCCCGGCTCCGGAGTTGGCGCCGATGTAGGCGAACTCTCCGTATTCCAGCAGGAAACTGGTGGCGTTGCGGGCGAGGCTGCGGATATACGCCGTGTCGGCGGCCGTGTCGGTGCCGGAGGAGCGCACCAACACATTGCGCGTCAGGTTGGATACCAGGATGGGCGTTTCAGCCGTAAGCGTCCTGGCGGTTTCCAACGGTTCCGTGGCCGACCAGCTGATCACATAGGGAGCGCCGCCAATGATGCCGGTAACTGTACGGGTGGAAACTGAAGCGGGGCCGGTGCCCCCAGTGGGCCCGATAGCTATAACGTCGCCGGGCTGCCAGCCCGCCACCGAGGTGGAGCCGTGGACGGCAAGGGAGGTGTCCAGCGCCGCTATGCTGGCGCTGGCGTAGGAGTAAGGCGTCTTGGTGGAGCCGCGCACCGTGAAGTCGCCGCCGTCGTTAACTATAAGGCCGTGCTGGCCGGCGTAGTCGCCGCGGGCCAGCACCAGTTCGGCCGTAACGGCCGTGGGAATAGTGTAGGCCGGGCTGCCGTAATCCAGCCAGCCGCCGGGCATCACTTCCACGTTGCCGCCCATCAGCGTCCACTTAGAGCTGAAGTCGCGGCTCGCCCGCAGCGTGCCGAAGATAGTCGCCGTAGAGGAGACCGCGCCGGAGAAGTCTATGAGGACCGTATGCCCGGCAGCGATGCTGATCTCGTTGCAGGCCGACGGCAGATGCTCGCCGTCCCAGGTCAGCGAGCTGGACCAGCCGCCGGACTGCGCGCTGGTAAGCAGCCCGCAGCTGACCCAGCCCACTTTGCTGTTGAGGTCGCGGTCGTAGGCCTCGCCCCAGAGCGAGCCGGTGGAACTGGTGAAGGTCCAATTCAGGCCGGCGTCGGGGCTCTCCACCCATACGTTATAGGCCGGCCCGTAGATGCCGGCCGGGCGGGACAGGTCGAAGCGCACATTGTCGAGCGTGGCCGCGGAGGCCAGGTCCCGGGCGGTGATGAAAGCGCTGGTGCCGGCGGCGAAGCCCAGGTAGTCGAACGTCGAGGAAGAGATAGAGACGCCCGCCGCGCCGGACAGCTGTATGCCGGCCTGGTCCATATTGGTGAACGAGGAGAACTGCGCCGTGAAGGCGCCAGAAGAGACCAGCGTGTAATAAGTGGCCGCGGGGCTCAGCCAGTTCACCAGAGTATTGGCGGTCCCGTCGCTCTTGCCGCGCAGGTCCAGCCCGCCGTCCGCCTTTATCTCCAGTTTTGAGCGGCCGCTGTTAAAGGCCGCGTCCGCAGGGCCGAACAGCAGCTGCTTCTGCCGGTTGGCGTCGTTCGAGCCGGCTATGGTGGCGAAATCCAGGTAATCCCCCGTGGCCGTGGCGCCGCCTATTTCCAAAGTCAGGTCCACCCTGGCCGTATCGAAGGCGCAGGGGCCCGCCGGGCAGTTGACCACCCCAAGCACGCCTGAACTGGAGCCGGACAGCGTCCAATTGTCAGCGCCGGAATTGGCGAGGGTAATAATTTCCGACAGGGCCCCCGCTTCCGCGAGCAGGCCGGAAACTCCGAAGTTGGCGCCGTGCATTATTTTGGGCGCGGTATGGGTGGAAGTATAAAGCGGCTCGCCGTAAGCCAGCGTAAGAGTGGAGGCCGACACCCTGTAGTTACCCCACACCTTTACCGTGCCGGTGGCGTAGGCCTGGTTATAGGAGATAAGCGAGCCGCCAGGCACGTTCAGGCCGATAGTAGCGATAGCCCCCGCCGGGTTCACCCGCACGCCCTTCAGCGTCAGGGTCTCGGAATCGGCGCCCAGATCGAAGTTGACCTCGGCGGTGGCGTCTTTGAGGTCCGCTCCGGAGGCGCTATAGCCCAGGCTGCCGTCGGCCAGCAGATTGTCATAGGAGTTCTGAACGCCGATCCCGTAGGCGTTGGCATAGACGCTGTTGCCGAGGAAGCTGTTGCCGTCCGAGTCCGACTCAAGCGTGATGGCGTAACTGGCATTTGAGCGGAAGTCGTTGCCGGAGACCAGACTGCGTGACGTGCCATATAAACGCAGGCCCGCACCGGCGTTGGAGTAGGAATTGTTCCCGGAGAGAGTGCTGTCATGGGCGAACTGCAGGTCGAACCCGCTGGAGCCGTTGGCGTAAGCGCTGTTGCCCCATAGCACGTTAAAAGGGCTCTGCACCGACACCCCGCTGGAGGCGTTGGAATAGATATTATTGCCGGTCATGATATTGAAGCCGGAGATCCACAGGCCCATGTCGTTAGCGGATATGCAGTTGCCCGTGAAAGTATTACCCGAAGAGAAATAGGTGCGGACGCCGTTGGCCAGGTTGGCGTAAATGTTATTCCCTGTGAACACGCTGCCTATGGAATTGTTCAGGTAAAGCCCGGAGTAGCCGTTGCGCACGGTGGAACTTGAAACAAAGCCCCTGACCCCCGGGCCGAAGTTTATGCCGTATTTGACGCCGCCGCTGAAGGCGCCGAGGTAGGCGAACTCGCCGTAAGTCAGAGAAAAGCTGGTAGTATTCAAGGCCAGATTGCTTATGTAGGCGCTGTTGCCGTTGGCGGCGGTTACCACCGTGCCCGAAGAGCGCACCAGCACATTGCGGGTGAGGTTGGCCACTACGACCTGCCCGGCGGACAGCGTCCTGGCGGTACCCAGCGGCCCGCCGTTCCAGTAAACGATATAGCCGGCCCCGTCGTCGAGTATGGTGTCTATCGTACGGCTGGAGAGGCTGACATTGCCGGTGCCTGAGGTGGGGCCTATCGTGATGACGTCTCCGGACGCCCAGCCCGCCACGGAGGTGGAACCGTAAACCCTCAGCTCCGTCTGCACCGCGGTGATATCCTGCGTGGCGTAAGCGTAGGGCGTCTTCTCCGCGCCGCGCACGGTGAAGTCGCCGCCGTCGTTAACGATAAGACCGTACTGCCCGGCGTAGGTGCCGCTGGCCAGCACCAGGTGCGCTATATAGGCCGGGAAGACATAGTCGGCGTCGGCACCGTAATCCAGCCAGCCGCCGGGATTAACCTTAACGTCTCCGCCAACCACGGTCCAACTGGAGTTGGCCGTCCTGTGCGCCATCAGCCGGCCGTTGATGGTGGCGGTGGAAGAGACCGCCGCGGTGGTATCGAGGGTGACCGTATGGGCCGCTTCTATCACCACTTCGCTGCAGGCGGCTGGCGGCTCGCCTATGTCCCAGGTGGCGTGGTCGGACCAGTTGCCGCTGCCCCGGCTGTGCCGGGTTTCGCAGGCGTGCTCCGGCCAGCTCACCCGGCCCGACGGGTCGTTCTCCAGCAGCGGGCCGGCCTTGGCGCCGGAGTCGTAGCGCATCAGCACGCTGGAGCCTGCGGCCAGCCCGGAGCCGTTCACGTTGACCGCGATGGCAGAACTGTCGAACGCCGCCGAAGTGATACTGGTTTGAAAATACCCGGACAGAAAGTTTATGGCCGTGGCGCCCGGGGTGAGCGTCCGGAAGGTGAGGCTGGAGATAGAGAGGCTGGCCCCAGCGCCCTGCGTGGTTATGTAAAGGCCGTAGGCGCCGCCGGTTATAGTATTGCTGGTCAGCGCCAGGGAGCCGAAGTTGGAGGTGGACAGGTACACGGCCGCGCCCTGCACGCCGCCGGAGAGGGTGCTGCTGGAGAGGGTGAAATTCAGGCCGCTGCCTAAAGCCAGCCCAACGCCGTTAGGCCAGGTGCTCACAAACACGCTGCCGCCGATGGCGGTGGCCGTGGACTCGTTAACGTAGGCCGCGGTAGAACCCTGGAGATAGGAATCCACCACCGTGTTGGAAGAACCGTTGCTGAAGAACAGGGCGAACCTTCCGTTCGTGCTGCTGGTGACGGTGCTGCGCGCCACCAGGTTCAGGTTCGACGCGCCGTCGAACCGCACGCCATGACCGACAGGGGCTGAAATAAAGTTATCGCGGAAAGTGTTGGACGAGGACGCGGTCAGGTAGAGAGCGCCCTGTCCGGCGGCGCTGGTTATAGAGCTCCCGGAGATAAGGTTATTCCGTGAATTGCTGAAGAACCGTGCAGCGTAACCGCCCTGGTTGTAGATCAGGCTGCCGGAAACGGTATTGGACGAAGAAAGGGTGAACAGCAGGGCGAAGAAACTTGACGAGTTATTGGTTACCGTGCTTTGCGCGACGGTGTTATTTCCGCCCCCCATGACATTGATGCCGTAGCCGCCGGGGTTGGAGACGAAGCAGTTCTCCACCTTGTTGCCCAGCGAAGACTGCAGGTCGACAGCGAACTCTCCGCTCGAGGCGCTGGTGAGGGTGGAGTGGGAGATAGTGTTCCAGTTCGCGTCGTACCCGACCAGGGCCGCCGCGTCCAGCGCGCTGTGGATATAGGACGCGGTGACGGTGTTGGAATCCGCGGCCTGCAGATATAGGCCGCGCGCCGCCGCGCCGTCGCTGGTGAGATAACTCTCCGCCACGTGGTTGTCGCGCCCGGTCAGTTTGACGGCGTGGGCGGCCTGCGCCGTGACCGTAGAGCGCCACACCCAGCTGAAGCTCGAGAGCGCGATGGCGGAATCGGTTATGCTGCCGCCCGAGATAACGCTGACGCTGGCGATCTCTATCGAGGGAGAGGACGAGAAGATGCCGAAAGGCACGGTGTTGGTGGAAACGACATTCACGCCGATCACGCTGACGCTGTCGTTATAGATGGCGAAAGCCGCGGCGGAGCCCAGCGGAGGATTGACCGCGGGGGCGGAACTGATGAACGTCGGGTCCGCCATGATCCTGACCCGGTAGGCCCCGAAGCTGTTTATATTCCGCACCGTCACCTGTTCCGAGTAGGTGGCGGTGTCGCGGATGACCACGCAGGCGTTGGTCGCTATGCTGCCCGGCAGCGCGCCCACTGCCGCCTGGATGGTGTCGGCTTCGCCGGAACCGTCCTTGGCCACGTTAAAGCCTATGCTGCAGCCGGCCGGCAATACCGGCGCGGGCAGCCAGGTCAGGCGGCTGCCGGGATCGTAATCGTAAACAGGACCGTGGCGGCGGCCGGAAGAGTCTCTCATGGTCACGCTGCCGGAAGTCGGCGAGGCGTCAACGTTGACGGCGATATTCGGGCTGAGGAAAGCGGCCGAGGAGATGGTGTATGGATAGCTGCCGCCGGTGATATAGATGGCCGTGGCGCCCGGGCTCAGCTCGCGGAAAGTGAAGCTGCTGAAGGAAACGCTGCCGGGATAATAAGAGGGTATGGTCAGGCCGACGGCGCCGCCAGTGAAAGTATTTGAATCTATGTATAAGTTGCCGCCGCTCAGGTTGCCCAGGTTCAGCGCTATGCCTGCCGGGCCGCCCTGCAGCGTATTGCTGGAAACGTAGTCGTTGCCGAAGCTGCCCCTGATATCGAGGGCCACGCCGTTAACCCCGTTACCGGCCAGCGTGTTATACCGGAACATAACCGGGTCCGCATCGCTCTGCACGTACGCGGCCGTAGAGCCGCTGATATAATTGCCGGCCACGGTCACGTTATTGGACTGATAAATATGCAGGGCCGGCAGCGCGCCGCCGGCGGTAATGGTGCTGTAGCTTATATTCTTGAACCCGCCGCCCCAGCCGTCGAACTTGACGCTGGTGCCGTAAGGATTGTGCAGGTAGCAGCTGCTGATGGTAGTGTCATAGGCGGCGGTATTATAGAGCGCCAGCGAAGCGGCCTCGCCGGCTATGGCCGTGCTGCGCAGGACGGAGTTGCCTGTCACGCTGCCGGCTATCCGGATAGCTGTGCCGCCCGCGCTGACATAGCTGTCGGCCAGCGTGTTCCCGGGCGCCTGCAGATCTACAGCGTAATAACCCGGAGTGTTGGCGATAACCGTGCTGAACTCCACCCGGTGACCGCTGCCGCTTTCGGCCAGCACCGCGGTGCCCATGCTGTTGCGCACCGTGGCGCCGGTCACCAGGCCGCCGTTGCTGGCGGCGAAACGCACGGCATAGTACCCGCCGACCCCCGCATAGATCTCGCCGCCGCTCACCACCGCCGATGTGCTGAAGAGGACGGCGGTGCCGGAATAGTTGGCCAGATAGCTGCTTTCCGCCCGGTTGCCCAGGCCGGAGGCGGCGCTGAAGTTCACGGCGAAACCGGAGCTGTGACCGGAGGTTACCGTGCTCAGGGTTACGGCGTTATAAGAAGCGCCGGAGGCGTAATTCATGGCATTGCCGAAGGCGTTATGCAGGTAGCTGGCGGTGAAAGTGTTGGAAGAAGAATTTTCAAGGTAAACCGCGGACCAGCCGGTATTGTTGCCGCGCAGCGTGGAGGAGCTGACGCGGTTATGGTTGGAGCCGCCGAGAAAGCGGGCCGCGTCGCCGTTGGAATTGTAGGCGTAGACATTTGAAACGGTATTGCTGGAGGCCCCTGTGAAGTAAATGGCCGCGTAGGAGATATTCGCCGCCGTGACGGTGCTGTCCAGTATCTCGTTGTTATCGCCGGACAGCCTCAGCGCGTTGGCTGCCATAGGCTGGCTGATGTTTATGCCCTGCAGGGTAACGCTGTCGGCATTTACAGAGAACAGGTCCGCGGCCACGCCTATCGTCAACGTCGGCGCCCCGGCTACGGAAGGGTCTTTCAGTATCCGCAGGCGGTAGCCGTTGGTATTCAGGGAGACATCGACCTGCCCCGCGTAGGAGACGGCGTCCAGCACCACCACGCAGGTATTGGTGCTCAGGCTGGCGCCCAGTCCGGTAACGGCTGCGGAGATGCTCATGTAGTCAGAACCCACGCCGTCCGCCTTTACGGTCTTCATCACGCCGCACTGGGCCAGCAGCTGCGGGTTGGGGAGATACAGGAAGGGGCTCATGGCGCTCATGGCCGCGCCGTTGCCGGGGTAGAGGTCGGCGGCCCCAACAGCGGCCGGGGCGGCGAGCAGCGCGGCGGCCAGCAGCCGCCTTACAGCCTCTTTTTTAAAGAGGCGCGCAAAAATATCATGCCCGCGCGTTTTCATAGTTGAACCGCGCCCGCACTAACTTACCGCTTAACCGCCGCCTGCCTTACTCGTTTAAACGACCAAAAAGCTGCCGCCCGCTACGGGGCCGTCCTGGCGCCGCGCCCGCCATAGCGGCTGTCGCGCGAGTCGGTCGGGGCGCTGATTATCGTGCGGTCGGAAACCTTGGCGTACTGCGAATAATCGCCAAAGCTTCCACCGCGCAGCCCTTTCCCGGCCGCGTCCGCGGCCGGCCAGCTGGACGGCCAGATCAGGGTGCCGTTGCCCTCGCCGGGCACTACGAGATGCGAACAGTTGATGACATACTCGAATACATTGCCGGCCAGGTCGGCCAGGCCGTAGGGGCTGGCTCCGGTCTGGGCAGGCGTGCGGTAGGCGTCGCCGCTCATATAGCGCCCGCTGTCCAGTACTTTCCGCGGCGGATCCGGGGTGTAGTAATTCATGTAATGCTTAAAGTGCGTCCCGCCTTCGTTCGGAGGCGCATACAAGGCGGCGTCGGGCGCGTCCCCGCCCCAGGGATAAACGCGCGCGTCGGCGTTCAGGTCGCGGGCGGCTTTCTCGAATTCCATTTCCGTGGGCGGCCGCAGGCCTGCCCAGCTCAGAAAGCTCCACGTATCCGTAGTGGAAAGGTAATTCTTGGCCGCGAAGCGGTCCGCGGCCTCGTACATGCCGGAGTTGGTCATATAGTGGCCGCTGTCGTTATTGTTGGAATACAGCACCGTGGCGTCGGCCGAGGGGATGTTATTGAGGAAATCGGCGTACTGACCCTGGGTGATCTCGTAGCGCATCAGGTAGAACGGGTTATAGCCGTTAGGCCAGCCGGCCGAGGCGCCGGAAGGCAGGTCGCCCGCCCCCACTGTAGCCGGCCCGGCGATATTATTTACCCCGGTTCCCCCCAGGTTGTCGACGTTATACTGGAATCCCCCCATGGGCACCCGCACCATGGAGACGGCGAACACCTTAACCACTGCGTTGCCGCCCGTCACGCCATCGTCTGCGTATTTCCAGGTCACGGTGGCCGCGGCGGTCCAGTAGGCGGCGGTATTAGTATGGTTCAAGAACACGCCCTTCTTGTCGCTCACGGCCGCTAGCGTGGCGCCGGCGCCCACCTGGCCGCCGGTCAGGGTGGCGTGGTTCCAGGTGCCATCGGCCCCGGCCTGAGTGGAGAACTTCACGAAGACCCAGTCGGCGGTATTATAGATGGCGCCACCGGCTGTTGAGCCCTGGAACAGGTTGTTTTCCTTTATCCTGAACCCGATATTCACGCCGTCCACGGTGGGGCTGGAAAGCGTCACCTGCGTCACCGCCAGGTTATTTACCGGCATGCCGGAGGCCAGCTCCCCGGTAGTGAACGACTGCGTAGCCGACCACTGGCCGTAGGCGCCGCTTTCCGGCGTCCTTACCCTGACGCTCCAGTAGTAGGTCGTATTGGATATTAAGGACGTCGCCGTGCTGTAGAACACGAAGGTTGCGGTGCTGTTGTAGAGGAAAGAGTCGCCCGCGGCCGCAAGCGTTGCGTCCTGTCCGGAGAAAGCGCCATAAGACAGGAAGGACTGCGCGGCTGTCTGGTCGAAGCCGTCCATCCCCCAGATCGGCGCCGCTATATACTGGTCATAGCCCACCTTATAGGCGTACTGCGCCACGCTGGAGCCCCATTCCGGCATGGCGCGCAGGGCTGGCGCCATCGAAACGCCGGTGGCCCCGTTGGCGGGCCAAAGCGGCAAGGCCCTGGTGGTAGGCCAGTTCACGAAACTGTACGGGTCGTTCTCATGCAGCGCGCCCCATTTGCCCTCCGGGTGCGACACAAAGAGGTAGGAACCTGGCTCCAGCCGGCTGGCGTTCACGTTCACGTCAGTGCCGCCGAGGTCGAAGTAGACTTCGTTAAATTCCGAGTTGCCCATCGAATAATAGCCGCCGCCGAACTCTATGGCGGTGGCGCCCGGGGTCAGGGACCGGAAGGTGACGCTGGAGAAATTGATCCTGCCCTCCGCGCCGGGGGTGGACAGGTATATGCCGAACTTACCGCCCGCGAAAGTTGTGGAGGCCACCTCCAGCTTTCCCCCGTTATACGCGTCGTAGCGGACGCCGTAACCATCGGCCCCGGTAACAAGGGTAGTGGTGGCGAGGAGCACGCCGGAGCTGCCGCCGGTCGCCCAGAACGCTATGCCGGAAGGGTTAAGGGCGGCCAGCACGCTGCCGCGCAGCAGCGTGACCGTGGAGCCCCTGACCTCCAGCCCTGCGGCGGGGCCCTGCAGGTAGCAATCGTAGATGGTGTTAGTTGAGGAATAGTTCACTATCATGCCGGCGTAGGCCCCGCCGGTCATGGTGCTCCGGGTAAAACTATTGTTGTCGGACCGGGTATCAAGCCTGACGCCGACGTCCCCGGCTGCCGCCGACAGCAGGGAATGGTCCACTTTGTTCAGCGAAGATTCAAAGAGCCTGAGGGCCGTAAAACCGGCCGCCCCGGTGGTGATGGTGGAATACGAAACGGTGAGGCTGCTGATGTTGGTGGCCTCCAGGCCGTCTCCTTCGTCGCTGTAGAGGTCGCTGGCCGTAAAGCTGATATTGTGAGAGGTATCCAGCTTCACTGCGGCCAGGCCGGCGCCCGCCGCCTGGATCCGGCTCTGCGTGACCGTGTTATAGTTACCCGCGCCCATGACCTTCAGGCCGTAACCGCCGCCGGTGCCGGGCGCGTGCAGCAGGCTCTGCGAGATGGTATTGGTGGAGGAGCCGCCCAGGTAAAGACCGCCAAGGCCGCCGCCGCCAGCTATGGTGCTCTTATACACGCTGTTGCCATAGCCGTAGAACAGCGCACCATAGGTGTTCGGGGCGGCCAGGTAGGAGTTGTCTACGGCCGTAAAGTGGCCCTGGTTCTTAAGAGCGGCGGAGAATGCCCCGTTCCAGTTGGTGGTGACCGTGCTGTACTCCACGCGGGTGCTGTCCCCAGACCAGTCCACCAGGATCCCCTGGCCGGAATCGGCGTGGATACAGCTGCCGCTTATGGTATTACTGGAGGAGGCTGAATAAACGCCGACGGCGCTCAGGAAGTCGGCGGTTACGCTGGAGAGCGTCAGCCTGCTCCAGCCCCCGTCCATCTTAACACCGTACTGCGCTCCGGGCACCGAAATTGTGGAATACTCCACCACGCTGCGGCTGGAAAGAGAAATGCCGGCGGTCATAATCCGGGAGGCTGGGTCCAGGACGTTCACCCGGGAAATAAGCGCCGAGGAGGAAGAAGACAGCACGCCGTATGGAACGTAGACTTGCGGCGTAATAGTGAACCCCTGCACGGTCACGCTGTCCACCACAAGGCGGAACGCGGGGAAAGTCGCCGGGGGATTTATGACCGGCGCGGAGCTCAGGAAAGTCGGGTCAGACATGAGGATGAGGCGGGCGGTGGGGCTGTCCCAGCCGCGGATCCTGAAGCCTTCTACACTTATCTGTTCGTTGTAGGTCTGGGTGTCGCGCACCACCACGCAGGCGGCGGTGGAAACGTCGGTAGGCATGGCCGAGAGGGCCTGCTGGATGCCGATGAAATCGCCGGTGCCGTCCTGCCTGACGTTGAGGGCGTAGGCGCACTGGGCCGGCAGCGGCCACTCCACGGCGCTCCAGCCGGGCGACATGTAGACGTCCGCGCCCGGCATGTGGCGCAGCACGGCGGTGGACGCCGAAACGCCGTCGTAGCCGGTCCAGAGCACGTCTATGCCGCCGGCGTTATTGTGCCAGCCGGACCAGCGCAGCTGCGGGTAGCGCTGCTCTCCGTCGGGCTCGTCGGTAAGTTCGTCGATGGTATCCCAGGCGCCCATGGAATGAGTATAGACGCTGCCCTTCAGGTTCACGGCGGAGTTCAGGGTGTCCGAGCCCGACCAGAGCACGTAGACGTTGCCCAGGGCGTCCGCCGCGGCGGAAGGGTATTTCTGCGGCTGCGTCGGCTCCGCCTGCAGGTAATTGGCCGCGGTCCAATTGCCGCCGTGGGGCCGCACGGCGTACTTTATCCGGCTGTTGCCGCTGTTGGAGGCGTCGGCAGCGTACCAGGCGGCGAAGAGGTTCTTGCCGGAGTCTATGGTCAGCGTCGGCTCACCCTGGTGGAAGATGCCGCCGTCGGTGATGACGGTCCACGGGCCCCAGCCGGTAGAGAGGGTGCGCGAGGAGTAGACTATGTCTTCGGTTACGTTGCTGAGGGCGTTATGAGCGTGCCTGGCCACCACATGCAGGCCATCGTGGTCGTCTATGGCCAGCGCCGGGTAATCCGCCTGCTTGCCGTCGTCGTTGACGGAGACATAGGGCGTCCAGACCACGTCCGTGGCGGTGCGCGAGGAATAGCGGATGCTGCTGCTGCCTGGCCCTCCGGGAGAATCCTCTCCGGACCAGAGCACGTGCACACCGTCATTAGAGTCCAAAGCCACGGAGAAGGTTCCCTCTATACCCTCGAAAGAGGCGGCCGGGATCTTTACCGGCAAGGTCCAGCCGGTCAGCGTGGAAGAGGAGTAAACGCACTTGGGCTCATCACCGCCCGAGCCGTCCAACGAATTATTGAGGCCGCCCCAGACCAGGTGCAGGCCGTCTTTGGAGTCAACGGCCAGCGCGGGCGAATATTGGTCGTAAGAATTTGGCGCGCCCTCGTCGCCCAGCGTTTCAACCGGGGTCTGGGTGGTATCCGCCCAGGTCAGGCCGTTATCGAGCGATTTGGACACAAAGACGCGGGCCTTGCCGAAATACATTTTGAGGTAGGCCGCGTACAGGGCGCCCTGCGAATCGCGGACCACGGTGCGGCCCCAGTTATAGTTCGCTGCGCTCCAGGTTACGCTGGAGATAATGGCCCCGCCCAGCGGGCGCCGCAGGGTGAGAGTGGAGCCCAGCAGGGTCCAGGCGTAGTCGCTCTCCATGACGCCGTTCTTGGCCAGCACCCGCACGAAGTAGGTGGTCTTGGGCTGCAGGTCGTTGAAGCTATAATAGTCTTCCCAGATGCTGTTCCACCTGACATCGCCCCTGAAGTCCGCGGAGGTAGCGGCCTGCACTTCGAACTTTGCCCCGTTGCCGCTGTAGCCGCCGGCCACGGAGCCTGAGGACCAGCGGACGGTCAGGCTGCCGTCTCCCACATAGCTGAAGGGAGACGCCCCGCCTTCCGGCACGGTAGAGTAAGCCAGGGTATAAGTTTGCGGGCCGCCGCGCTCGGCGCTTTCCATGCCGTTCTGGTTGCGGACCTTGCCCTTCAGCGAGTACTGCCTGTTGGGCTGCAGCCCGGTGAAAACTTTGGTCACGCCGGGATTATAGACGGTTGCGGAGGCCAGCTCTACGATGTTGAAGCCGCCCAGCAGGTAGATCTTGCCGCCCAGCGTCACCGCCGCAGCGTTCTCCCTGGCGGCAGGCAGCGGCGCAGCCGAGGCCCAGGTGTTGGAGCCGGGCTCATAGACGTCCGCGCGCGCCTGGGGGTTCACCCCGTCATGGCCGCCGATGGCGTAAACTTTGCCGCCGGCAACGGCCCCCGAAAGGTTGCGGCGCGCCGCGGGCAGGCGGGCGCGCGGCGTCCACACTTTGGAATCCGGATCATATTCCTCGTTATCGTCGCTGTACCCGACCAGGTTTTTGTAGCCGCCCAAAGCATACAGCCTGCCGTTCACCGCCGCCAGCGCCAGGCCCCAGCGCGGGGTGAGCAGGGCCGTCTCCGTCTTCCAGGAGTTGGAAGCAGGGTCGTACACCTCGGTCTTGTTGTAAACGGCCCCGTCGTCGCCGCCCACGGCGTACAGCTTGCCGCGCAGCGCGGCCAGGCCGAAGGCGGCGCGCGGAGTTGGCATAGGGGCCATGACGCTCCAGCTGTTGGTCGCCGGGTCATAGGCTTCGTTCACCGTCTGAAGTGCGGAGCCTACATCAAGGCCGCCCACGGCGTAGATCTTGCCGCCTACTACGGCCGCGGACAGGCCGTATCGGTAGACGTTCAGGTCGCCCCTGAAGGTCCAGCCCGGGGGTTGCGGGGTATACTGGTAGTTGCTCTGGTTCGCGTTCACGGGGCTGCCTGCGGACAGACCGCCTATCAGGTAGAGCTGGCCGTTGAGGGCCGCGGCGGCGGCCTGCGCGCGCCTGACCCATGGTATGGGCGAAAGTTCGGCCCAGCTGCCGCTGTTGGTGGTCCACGCGTTGGTGTAGGCGTTATCCAGGGCCAGGTCCGCTCCGGACAACCCCAGGCCCAGGTTGGTGAAAGTGGAGCCATAGACCGACGCCGTAATGGACCAGCTGGAGACCTCGTCGATAAAAATTTCTCCCGGGGGTTCGATATGGGTCAGGACGGGAAGGACGGAAGCGTAATAGGTGGTGATAGCCCAGAGCGAGCCCACGCGTATGTAGTAAGTGGTGTTAGGCGTGAGGCCGGAGAGGTTGAACGCGGTGCCGCCGGTCTGTCCGCCCAGAAGTTCGCCGGTGAGATCCTGGGCTGTGGACGCCTCCACCAGGTAGCCGCGCAGGTTGCCGGTGGATGTCCAGGTGAGGTCCATGCCATACTGCTGGACATTGTTGGGCATCAGGTTCTCGGGTACCGGGTAGAAGGGGGTTATCACCACCTGCCCGTCCCGCCCCATGCCGCCCTGAAAGCCTGCGGTTTTATAGGCGCCGCCGCCGCCGCCGCCTGGCGTGCCCCCGTTATCCCCGGACGCCGTACCGCTGCCATTGCCGCCCGCGCCGGCGTTGATAGGCGGCGTTCCGCCTATTATTCCGCTGCCGGGACTCCCTGGCGAATAGTTTCCGGCCGAAGAACCGGCCCCGCCGCCGTACGCGGTGGCGCCGATGGCGCCGCTGCCGCCCATGTAAGTTATATCTCCGGGCCCGCCCGTGCCCCCGGTGCCGGGCCCCGTGCCGTTAGTCCCGCCGCCGCCGCCGCCCATGGCGGCCAATGTCGGGCCGTCTATAAAAAAGCTCTGGCCGCCGGAGGTGCCGGGGGCGCTGGACATTCCCGTACCGCCCAGGCCGACGGTCACGTTATAGCTGTTGCCTGGCACTACAGGGAGGCTGTTCCTTCTGGCGTAACCGCCGCCGCCGCCGCCGGAGCCGCCCTGCCCGCCGCCGGTCCCGCCGCCGCCGCCGCCGCCGCCGCCCCAGACTTCGGCCTTGACCAAAGTAACGCCTTCAGGAGCGGTCCAGCTGCCGCTGGCCGTGAAAGTGGAGGTCACTGCCAGCGCCGGCCGCGCCGAGCCCCCGAAAACAATCAGGCCCAAAAGCAGCCACAAAAGGCTCCTGCTGCCTTTTGTGGGAATTATGGTAATGAACGCTTTAAGGAACATGTCAATTTACCGCTGCCGACATCAAAAGGCTCCTGCTGCCTTTTTACAAACTACGGCGCTATTTCCGCAGGGGCCAGCAGCGGGTTGCCCTTTATGGCGGCAACCCACTCCCGCAATTCCCTGTCGTTTATCCGCACGGGCAGTTTCTTAACGCTCTTGAGGTAGTCTTCAGTGGTGAGTTTAGCAACGGCCAAGGTCTCGAAATAGTATTTTTCGCCTTCTGTCTTTATCAGCCGGACGAACTTTATGGCGGTCTCGTCCTCTATGGGCTCAGGCTTAACCTCGCCGGGTTTTAAAACCTTCAAATGCTCTTCGATGAACGCCGCCTCCAGGGGAGACCAGAGCCGCCGGGGCTCCGCCCCCTTGGGAGCGGAAGTGTCCTCTTCCGCGGTATAGGCCGCCGTGGACCAGGCCAGGCCGCGCGCAACGCCTATCTCTTTAAAAGCCTTCTTCTTGGCTATATCCGCCAGCGCGCCGTCGCGCAGGGCGAAGGCTGCCGCCTGCACCGCCGGGTCATTCCTCACATATTCCCGGATAAACCGCTGCGCCAGTATGGGCCGCACGAAGACCCGCTCATAGCGAGGTCCGCCGCCGCCGAGGCGCTTCTTGACGCAGGCCAGGATGTCCGGGGCGCGCGTCTCGGCGTCTATGCGCGCGCTCTCCCTGTCGTAATCCGCCCTGGTGATGGGGCGGGCGGCCCGGCGCGCCAGTATTTCTTCCAGTATAGCGGCCTCCAGCAGGCGCATGAAACCGGCCCGGCGGGAGGTAATGGCGTCCGGGCCGTAGCAGGCCTGCGCCGCCTGCCAGTCGCCTATATCCTGTTCAAAGATTCCGCCGCCGCCCGCCGTGGCCACGGGCGCGGCGGCTCCCGCCGTCGGAAAAAAGGCAAAAAGCGCCCCAACGGCGAAAAGGCGACCCATTAATAGGACTCTTCCCATCTGTGTTGACTAAACTCAAATTTTACCAAACCACATAATATAATAATAGATAAAGGTTTTTTTGGCAATGACACCTTGGTCACACGTAACCAGAAGCACATTGCCAAGCCATGCATTCTGGGGTATAATTTTAAAGATGGGTTAGTCATGCCCCGCCGCGCGGGGCAAAGGCGAGGATATACATATGAAAACTTTTGACAAAATAGCGCTCGCGCTGGCGGCGGCTTTCGCCGTTTCGGCGCTGCTGCCGGCCGGTTACGCGGCCGCCGCCGAAAAGATGGCCGCCGTGGTGGTCTTCGTGGAAGGCGACGCCAAGCTGGTCCGCTCCGGCTCCCCCGAGCCGGTGGAGCTGAAGCTCAACGAGGCGCTGCAGGAAGGCGACGCCATTAAGACCGGCCCGGGCGCCAAGGCCTCGCTGGTCACCAAGGGCGGCGCCGAGATCCGCATCAACGAGAATTCCGACTTCAGCATCCCGGTCAAGAAGCGCAACTTCTTCAACCTGGGCGGCGGCCAGGTCTGGAGCCGCATGCTCAGCAAGATGGCCAAGCTCAACGTGCGCACCCCTTCCGCCGTCTGCGCCGTGCGCGGCACCGAGGCCGACATCGAGCAGAAAGAGATCCTCACCGTGAAGGTGTACGAGGGCCACGTGGACCTGACGGGCAACCAGGGCAAGACCCAGTCGCTGCGCGCGGGCCAGATCAGCACCGTGGCGGGCGCGGGTTCCGCCCCGGCCGCCCCCCGCCAGATGACCGCCGGCGAGCAGGGCAAATGGCAGGACGGCATCGACGTGAAGGACATCGGCAAGTACCTCAACCAGTTGGGCCTGGAACCCGCCGACAAAAAGGTCAGGATGAAGATCAACAAGGACGGGCAGGCCAAGGACGTGGAGATAAAGCTTAAGAAGAAATAAGAGGCGCCCCGCAATAAAAAAACCCCGGTTTGCGCCGGGGTTTTTTATTGCGGGGACGCCGCTATTTTTTCCGCGCGGCTATGGCCTTGGCCACGTGCGGCGGCACCAGCTTGGAAACGTCGCCTTTGAAATGGGCGATGTCGCGTACTATGCTCGACGACAGATAGGTGTAGCGCTGGCGCGGCATAAAGAAGACGGTCTCTATCCCCGGGTACAGCGTGCGGTTAGTGGCCGCGATCTGGAACTCGTACTCCAGGTCCGAGATAGCGCGCAGGCCCCTGATAACCACGCTGGTCTTCTTCTTCTTGACGAAATCTACCAGCAGCCCCTCGAAGCTTTCCACCGATATGTTCCGCTTGCCCTTCAGGGCCGCCTTCAGCATGGCCACGCGCTCTTCCAGCGAGAACATGTGCTTCTTGGCGCTGTGCACGAACACGCTGACGATGATCTTGTCGAAGATCTTGGAGGCCCGGTCGATGATGTCGAGGTGCCCGAAGGTGACCGGGTCGAAACTGCCGGGGTAAACCGCGATGCGTTTTTTCATTTTTTAGCTCCCGAAAATTATTATATATAATCCGTAGGTAGGGGGAATTTGTCTATGCGAAATATTTTTCTGCTTTCCGCTTTGCTGCTGGGCGCCGCGCCCGCCATGGCCGGAGAACTGGATCCCAAGTTCGATTCTATCGTAAAACAGTTCGTCCGCGACGCCGGCGCCAGGAACATTTCCGCCCCGACGGCCGCGGTGTTTCCCTACAGCTGCGACGAGGCGCTGGCCAGGAAGCGCGTCGACCTGGCGGTTGGAGAACTGCTGACCGCGCGCCTCATGAAGGACGGCACCTTCAAACTGGCGGAGCGGACCCAGCTGGAAAGCATCCTCAAAGAGCAGGCGCTGGGCCTCTCCGGCGCCCTCGACAGCGCCGCCGCCGCCAAGGTGGGAAGGCTGGCCGGGGCCAGGTTCTCCGCGCTGGGCACCGTGGCCCGCGTCGGCAATTCCTACCAGATCAGCTCCAAGCTGGTGGACACCGAGACCGCCGAGATAATTTCCGCCTCCATCGTGGAAGTGCCGCTGGAGACCTTCGACTCCGAGGCCGCCCGCTACCTGGTGCTGGTACCCGAGCGCGAGGCGCTGGGCCTTTACCTGGGCTTTCTTTTCGCCCCGGTCAAGACCAACTCCCTGCCGGCCACTACGGTAAGCGGCAAGGTCGTCACCCCGAAACCGGAAAGCACCGCCCTCTGGGGCATCAGCGTAGGCTTGCGCTACCAGGTGGTTAAAAACTGGGTAGCTGACCTCGCTGTTTTTCCCGCGTTGACCCTGGGAACCGCAGCCAAGTTCTCCTACCAAGACCAGGTTTACAGCCCGCCCGCAGGCACCCTGGACGGTATGGGCGCAAGGCTTTCGGTGAACCGCACGGCCAATCTCTCTAAAAAGTGGCGCGGGATCTACGGCCTCGGCTACCAGATCTACGATTTCCAGGCCTACGACTCCGGGGTCCAGCAGCTGCAGATAGGCTCCACTTACCTGGATAAACCCACCGGAGGCTCGACGGTCTATGGGGTTTTCGCCCGCGGCGGCCTTGAGTTCAGGCCAAAGGAGCGCTTCGCCATCAGCGTCTTCGGCCAGCTCAACCAGCCTTCCGATCTCTCCGTGGAGTGGACCAGGCGTGATACCGGGGCGAAAGTCAAGATCATGGAGCTGGATATGCCCGCCTTCACGCTGGACAGCGCTTTCACCTTTTACTTCTGAAGTTGTATCATTGAACCGTGAAGAAGACGATTTTACTGCTGCTGTTGGCCTGCGCCCCCCTCGGGGCGCAAGAGCTGATTCCCTATAACGCCGGCAAGAAATGGGGCTACGCCGCGCCCGGCGGCCGCCTTGCGATAGCGGCCCGCTACGACTACGCCGAGCCCTTCAGCGAGGGACTGGCCCTGGTCCGCTCCGGCGCAAAATACGGTTTTATCGACAGGGCCGGCAAAAAGGTCATCGCTCCGCAATACCAGTCGGCCGGCTCCTTCAGCGAGGGTTGCGCGCCGGTCAAGTCACGGGGGCTGTGGGGCTGCGTGGACAAGGCCGGCAAGACAGCGGTCCCCTTCGAATACGAGGCCCTGCTGCCTTTCCGCGAAGGCGCCGCCCCGGCCAGGAAGGGCGGCCGCTGGGGCCTGCTGCTGAAAGACGCCCGCGAGTTCCGCGGCGGCATCTACGACGAGATCTACCCGGTCAGCGAGGGCCTCGCCCGCGTGAAGACCGGGGGCAAGTACGGCTACATCGGTCTCGACGGACGGGAGCTGGTGCCGCCGGTCTACGCCGAGGCTTTCCCCTTCAGCCGCGGCTACGCGGCCGCACGCCTCGGCGACAGGTACGGCTTCATAAACCGCGGCACGCTCGCCTTCAAGGAGCGCGCCTTCGTCTCCATAGGCCCGTACAGCGAAGGCCTGGCCCACGCCCAGGCGCTGGACTGGGAGGGCCGCTGCGGTTATATCGACGAGGATGGCCGCCAGGTCATCCTGGCCCTGTTCGCGATGTGCGGCTCTTTCGACGGGGGGCTCGCGCCCGCGCTCAAGGACTTCGAGGGCGGCTGGGGCTACATCGACAGGACCGGCAAGGCGGTCACCGATTTCAAATACGCCCGGGCCGCCGGTTTCCGCGGCGGGGTGGCGCGCGTGGAATACGAAGGGCGCGCTTTCTTCATAGACTCAAAAGGCTTCGAATATACCTCCGCCGCAATGAACAAAAAGAAGGCCGGACCCAAAAGTCCGGCCCCCGCGAAGGCAAAAAGAAAGGCCCCGCAAGAAACCCACTGAGAGGGGCTGCGGGGCCAATGATAGTATAGCAGATGTCCTTGACTTGTCAAGGGTCAATTTTCGCCAAAAACGCCGCGCTATTCTTCCTTACACAAAAAGAAAGGGCCCCCGAGAAACCCACTAATAGGGGCCGGGGGCCCATCCATAGTATAGCAGACCAATTCCGGCTGTCAAGGCCCAAAAAAGTCCCACGTCAAGCCCCTATCGAGGCTTCGCCTCGATAGGGTTAGACGCCGAAGTAAACGGCTTTGGGGTTGTGAAACACGATGGCGGAAACGGATGCCTCGGGGTCCATCATGAAGCCGTCCGTCAGCTTCACGCCCGCGTCGGGCTCCGGCCGCAGCAGGTCGAAGAGGCCTTTCTGATTGGCCAGGTCCGGGCAGACAGGGTAACCGAACGAGTAGCGCTTGCCGCGGTACTTGCTGCGCAGCAGCGGCCGCGCCGGGCTACCCTCGGCTATCCCCCAATCCTTGCGGATGCGGTAATGGATCACGTCGGCGAACGCCTCGGCCAGCGTCAGCGCCAGCGCCTCCATCAGATATGAGCGCACGTAGTGGCCGGCCTCGCGCTCGCGGCGCGCGAACTGCAGCACGCCCTCGCCGCAGGTGACGGCGAACAGGGCGAGATAATCCTTCTTGCCGGTCTCGGCCGGCGCGGCGAAGTCGGCCAGGCAGAGCCGGTCGCCGGCGGCCTGGCGCGGGAAATTAAAGACCGCGGCGGCCGCGCCGTCGGGGCCGTAGAGCCGGAGCTCGTCGCCGTAGGAGTTGGCCGGGAAGAAGCGGTATACGCCGCGCGCCTTGATGAGCTTGCGCTCTATGATCTCGTCGCGCAGCACGGCCAGCAGCGCGGCGGCCTCGCGGCGCTTCTGCTCCTGGTCCTTCTTCAAGCCCAGGAAGCGCAGGTTGAACAAACCCTCGTCGAGGTTCTCGAACAGCTCCGGCAGCGGCTGGTCCACGAAATGGCGCTCCAGGTCCGCGGGGACCGGGATATCCGGGGGCAGGAAGTCGGGCATTATTTCGCGGCTCCCAGCTTCAGGGCGTAGTTCAGGCCCTCCATGGCGTCCTTCGCGTAGAAGACCGGCCCGCCGTAATTGGGGACGATGTTAGCCTCGGTGAACCTGGGCGTCAGCGCGGCGCCGCCAACGAGCAGCGGGCAGCTCACGCCGGCCTTCGCCAATTCGCGCGCGGTAATCGTCATCTGCTCGCAGGAGCGCACGAGCAGGCCGGAGAGGCCTATGAAGTCCGGGCGCGACTTCGCGGCCGCGGCGGCGATCTCTTCCGGCGGCACTTTCACGCCCAGGTCCTCCACCTCGAAGCCGTTGCTCTCGAAGATGATGTTGACCAAATTCTTGCCGATGTCGTGCACGTCGCCCTTCACGGTGGCCAGCAGCAGGCGGCCGCGCTTGGGGGCTTTCTGCTCTTTGAGCGCGGGTTCCAGCGCGGTCACGGCCGCCTTGGCGGCCTCGGCGCTCTGCAGCACTTCGGTCACTATCAGGTCGCCGCACGCGAATTGCTTGCCGACCTCGGCCATGGCCTGCATGACAGGACCGTTGATGATCTCCAGCGGGCCCTGCGTCTTCAGCAGCTCAGCCACGGCCTCGGGCACGCCGGCGCGGAGGCCGCCCAATACGGCCAGGCGCAGCAGCTCCGCCGGGGGCGCGTCTACGGGCGCGGCGGCGGACGCCGGCCCCTTTTTGGCGTCGCGGTAGCGCGCGGCGAAAGCCGCGGCGGCGTCGGGCTTGCGGGCGAAGACCAGGTCCTCGGCCAGCTCCCTCTCGTCGGCGGGAATGGCCGACCAGCGCTTGAGTTTCTCGATATTCACGATGGCCAGGTCCAGCCCGGCCTTCACGGCGTGATGCAGGAACACGGAGTTAAGCACCTCGCGGCTGGCCGGCGGCAGGCCGAACGAGACGTTGCTGACGCCCAGCACGGTCTTCACTCCGGGGAATTCCTTCTTGATGGTCTCTATGGCCTTGATGGTCTCGTGCGCGGTCTTGGCGTGCTCGCCGCCCACCGCCACCGGGAACACCAGCGTGTCGAAAACGATGTCGCCTGGCTCCAGGCCGCACTCCTGGGTGAGGAAAGCGTAGGCGCGCCGGGCGATAGCGAGCTTGCGCTCCGCGTCCAACGGCAGCCCGTGCTCCTTGTCGGCGTCGATGCAGCCGAACACGAGCTTCGCGCCGTAAGTCCTGGCCAGCGCGGCCGCCGCGCGCGGCTTCTCGAGGCCGAACTCGAAATTGACGGAGTTCAGCAGGGCCTTGCCGGGCACCAGCTTCAGCACCTCTTCCATGACCTCCACGCTGGTCGTGTCGGTCATCACCGGCAGGCGCACGGCGCGGGCCAGCTTCGGCACGAAGGTCTTCACGTCGGCCAGCTCGTCGCGCTCCGGGTTGGCCAGGCAGACGTCCAGGATATGCGCGCCGGCCGCGGCCTGCGCCTTGGCCAGCGTCACCGCGCCGTCCCAGTCGCCGGCGGCCACCATGTCGCGGAATTTCTTGGAGCCGATGGAATTGTTGCGCTCGCCCACCATGGCGGGCGGCTCTATCTCGTCGAAGAACAGGGCCTCCACGCCCGAGACCACCCACGGCGCGGCGGCGCGCGGCGCGCGCGGCTTCACGCCTTTCACGGCTTCGGCCAGCGCCTTGATGTGGGCGGGGGCGGTGCCGCAGCAGCCGCCGGCGGCGTTCAGCAGGCCCTGTTTCGCGTAGCCGGCCATGACGGCCGAGAAGGTCTCCGGGGTCTGCAGGTAGCGGCCGTTCTCGTCGGGCAGGCCGGCGTTGGGCATGGCGAAGACCGGGAACTGCGCGCGCGCGGCCAGGCGCTCGAGGCGCAGGCCCAGGCCTTCGGGCCCGGTGGAACAGTTGAAGCCTATGGCCGCGAGCGGGAAATGCTCCACGGCGGCGAAGAAGGCCTCGGCGTCGTGGCCGGAGAGCATCTTGTTGCGCTCGTCCATGGTGGCCGAGACTATCACCGGCAGCTCTTTGCCGGCTTTCTTGAAGGCCAGGCGGGCGGCGGCCAGTCCGGCCTTGAGGTTCAGGATGTCGTGGGCCGTTTCCAGCAGCAGCAGGTCGGCCCCGCCGTCCACCAGGGCGGAAAGCTGCTCGAGGTAAATATCCCGCAGCTCGTCGAAGGAGAGCCCGCCCGTGACGAACAGGGCCTTGTTGGTGGGCCCCACGGAGCCGGCCACATAGCGGCGGCCGGCGCCGGCATACTTGTCCGCGGCGGTGCGGGCCAGTTTCATGGCGGCCAGGTTGAACTCGCGCACGCGGGCCTGCAGGCCGTACTCGGCCAGCACGGCGGCGTTGGCGCTGAAGGTATTGGTTTCTATGAAGTCGGCCCCGGCTGCGAGGTAATCCTCGTGGACCTTCAGTATCGCGTCGGGCCGCGTCAGGCACAGCATCTCGCCCAGCCCGTCGTGCCCGGCGTAATCCGAGTCCTTCAGGCCGAAGCCCTGCAGGTAGGTGCCGGTGGCCCCGTCGAAGATCGGGATGCGCTCCGCGAACATTTTCTTTATCTCGTTTGAGCTCATGGTTTCCTTAAAATTCCCCGAACAGGCCGTAGGCGTTGGCCGTGGTCTTCTCGGCGACGGCGCCGTTGCTTAAGCCCAGGTGGGCGGCCACCATGGCCGCTATTTCAGGGATGAACGACGGGTCGTTGCGCTTGCCGCGCGAGCCTTCCGGCGGCAGGTACGGGCAGTCGGTCTCCAGCACGATATTCTCTATGCCGGCCCTTTTCGCCGCCTCGCGCACGGCCCCGTTCTTTTTATAGGTGAAAGCCCCGTTCACGCCGAGGCACAGGCCCAGGTCCAGGCCCGCCTTCGCGTCCTCCCAGGTGCCGGAGAAGCAGTGCAGCACGCCACGGAAGCGGCGCGCAGGTTTGTAATCCCACTTCTTCAGGTCCGCCAGCAGGTCGGCGTAGGCGTTCAGCTCCGGCGTCCGGCCGTTGCGGGCGTGGAAGACCGCGGGCTTGTCGAATTTGGCGCAGAGGGGCAGCTGCAGGCCCAGCAGCGCGAGCTGCGACTCTTTGGGACCGATGTCCCACCAGTGATCCACGCCGACCTCGCCCAGCGCTATAGCGCAGGGCTTGGCCAGGTAACCCTCCAGCTGCGCCAGCACCTCCGGCGCCAGCGTCCTGGTGTATTCCGGGTGCGCGCCGAAGGCGCAGCGGGCGCGGCCTGGCCAGGCGGCGCAGAAGGCCTCGCCCTGCGCCCATTCCGAGGGCTGGCAGGCGATCTCCACTATTTTCCCCACCCCGGCGGCGAAGGCGCGCTCCACCGTTTCGCGGCGGTCGGCGTCAAAAGCCTTATCGTTGAGATGCGAGTGCGTTTCGATGAGCAAGCTGTCCCCTTCGCCGGGCTAGTCGGCGCTCACGTTGCGTTTCTTTCTGCCCCCGGCGACCCAGGAAAGGTAGGAGTGCATGAAGGGGTCCAGGGCGCCGTCCATCACGGAGTCTATCTGGGAGGTTTCCTCGCCGGTGCGCAGGTCCTTCACCATCTGGTAGGGCATGAAGACGTAGGAGCGGATCTGGTGCCCCCAGCCGATGTCGCCCTTGGCGTCGTAGTGGCGCTCCATCTCGGAGCGCTTCTTGTCCATCTCTATCTCGTAGAGCTTGGCCTTGAGCATCTTCATCGCGGTCTCGCGGTTCTGGTGCTGGCTGCGCTCTATCTGGCAGGCCACCACCACGCCCGACGGGGCGTGCGTGATGCGGACGGCCGTCTCCACCTTGTTGACGTTCTGGCCGCCGGCGCCGCCGGAGCGGAAGGTGTCCACGGAGATGTCCTTGTCCTCCACCACGATCTTGATCTCGTCGTCGATGTCGGCCAGCACGTCGATGGAGGCGAAGGAGGTATGGCGCCGCTTATTGGCGTCGAAAGGTGAAATGCGCACCAGGCGGTGCACGCCGATCTCGCTCTTGAGGTAGCCGAAGGCGTAGCGGCCGCGCACGAAGGCGGTCACGCTGCGCACGCCGGCCTCTTCGCCGGCCAGCATGTCGGTGATGGCGAAATTAAAGCCCTTCTGTTCGGCCCAGCGGGTGTACATGCGCAGCAGCATCTGCGCCCAGTCGCAGGCCTCGGTGCCGCCCACGCCTGCGTGGATGCTGATGATGGCGTCGAGCTTGTCGTTCGGGTCGGCGAGTTTGAGCTCGAAATCGAGGATCTTGAGCTTTTTCTCCACCGCCAGGAGCCCGTCCATGATGACGGCCAGCTCGCCGGCGTCGCCGGCGTCCTTGGCCAGCTCGAAATGCACCTTGAAATCTTCCAGCTCGCGCGCCACGGTGTCGAGCAGGTCCACGCCCTTCTTCAGGTCGTTGAGCTCCTTCATGTGGGTCTGGGCCCTGGCGGCGTCGTTCCAGAAATCGCCGGAGCCGGAGACCGCCTCTTTCTCGCGCAGCGTGGCGCGCTTGGCGTCCAGGCCGTAGAGTTTCTCCGCGGCGGCCAGCGCCGAGCCCAGCTCTTCGAGCTTGTTGGTGACGTCTTTAAGTTCCAGCGTTCCTGCCATGACACTATTTTACAATTTTATTCCCCGCCGTATTTTAATAGAATTCTCTAATGCCCTCTAAGCTGGAAACCGCCCGCGGCAGGATAGACGCGCTGGACCGGCGCATCGCCGCGCTGCTGGCGCGGCGCTTCGCGCTGGCCGTGCCGCTGCGCGCGCTGAAACGGCGGGCGGCCGACCCGGCGCGCGAGCGGCAAGTGCTGGCCAACGCCGCGGCCGCGGCAGGCAAGCCCTACGCCGAGGCCGCGCGGGCGGTGTTCGCGGTCATCATCCGCCGGACAAAGGCGCTGCAGAAATGAAAATTTTACTGACCCCCGCCCTGCCCGCTGGAAAGGCGGCCGCCGTGGCGGCAGCGGCGGCGGAGCTGCTGCCGGGCGCGCGGGTGCGCCGCGCCGGTTCCGCCCTGGAAATAAACTCCGCCAGGCCGCAGGCTTTCGCCGACGCCGCGCCGGCGCTGGAGAACCTGCCCGGCGTGGCCGGAGTAAGGCTCTCTGAGGCCGAACTCTGCCCGCTCGCCTGCGCGCGCCCCAAAAAGAAGATTTCCTCCCCCGTGAATTTCGGCGCGGGCCCCGTCTTCATAGCCGGCCCCTGCGCCGTGGAGGACGAGGCTTCCTACCTGGCCTCGGCCAGCGCCCTAAAAGCCGCCGGCGCGCACGCCCTGCGCGCGGCGCTCTTCAAGCCGCGCTCTTCGCCCTACGCCTTCCAGGGCCTGGGCTGGGCCGGGCTCAAAACCATTCTCAAGGCCAAGAAGCTCACCGGCCTGCCGCTGGTCACCGAGGCCACCGACACCCGCCAGGTGGCGCGCCTGGCCGCCGCCTGCGACATCCTGCAGGTAGGCGCGCGCAACATGCGCAACTACGAACTGCTCAAGGAGCTAGCGCGCTGCGGCCGGGCGGTACTGCTCAAACGCGGACAGCGGGCCACGCTCACCGAATGGCTGCTGTCGGCTGAATACCTGCTGGCGCACGGCGCCTCGAAGCTCATCCTCTGCGAGCGCGGCGGCAGCGGCCCCCTGCTCGACCTGCGGCTCATGGCCGCGGCCAAAAAGCTCACCGGCCTGCCGGTGATAGCGGACCCGAGCCATGTCTCGCGCGACCGCGCCACCGCCGCCCTGCTGGCCCGCCGCGCCCTGCGCGCCGGTGCCGACGGGCTGCTGATAGAGGCCAGCGCGGCGCCGCTCGCCGCGCGCGTGGACGGCCGCCACACCATTTCCATAGATACCTTCCGCGAACTGACCGGGAACTGATGAAAAGGAAGCAGCTAATGGCGGGCCTGATAGGCCATCCCGTTGCCAAGTCCCTTTCCCGGGACGTCTTCGCCGTCTTCGCCGCACTGACCGGGGAAGATATTGTCTACGAGCCCGTGGACTGCGCGCCGGCGGAGCTGGCGCTGACGCTGCCCGGGCTGAGGGCGCGGGGCTGGGCCGGCTTCAACGTGACCACCCCCCACAAGAGCGCGGTCTGCCGCCTGCTCGCCATGGCCGACCCCGCCGCCGCGGCCTGCGGCTCGGTGAACTGCGTGCGCTTCGGCAGGGCGGGCCTCGAGGGCCTCAATACCGACGCGCGCGCGCTGCTGGCCGCGCTGGATGAGGCTGACTTCTCCGCCGCCGGCAAAGACGCCGCCATCTTCGGCTCCGGCGGCTCGGCCGCCTCTTCGGGCTGGGCGCTGGGGCGCTCGTCGGCCTCCGCGGTGACCTTTCACGCCCGCAACCAGCCCGCGGCCGCCGCGCTGGCCGCGCGCCTGGGCTCGGCTTTCCCAAAAACCGTTTTTACAGCCGCGCCCTTTGAAAAACCGGCCGGCGCCCCCGCCATCTTCGTGAACGCCACGCCGCTGGGCATGTACGCGCCGGGCAGGCCGCCCTGCGAGCCCGGGCCGGGCACGCTCTGCGCCGACCTGGCCTACGCCAAGGACGGCACGGAGCTCACCCGCGCCGCCGCCGCGGGCGGCGCCGCCGCCATCGACGGCCTCTCGCTGCTGGTCTGGCAGGCCGCGCTGTCGCTCAAATACTGGACGGGCCTGCCCTCCGGCGATATAGTAAAATTCAAGCAGGAAGCCCTCGCGCTTCTGAAAAAGGGGTTCTGACATGCGCTACCTGACGGCCGGCGAATCGCACGGCGAATATTTGACCGCCATCCTGGAAGGTTTTCCCGCGGGCGTAAAGATAGCGCCCGCTTATATCGCGGCGCAGCTCAAGCGCCGCCGCTGCGCCCCCGGCCGCAGCGCCCGCCAGGCCAAAGAGACCGACCAGTTCGAGATCACGGCCGGCCTCAGCGGCGGCGTCACCACCGGCGCGCCGATAGCCGTACTACTGAAGAACGCCGGCCGCGACCTGCCTCCCCCGTCGAGCCTGCCGCGCCCCGGACACGCCGACCTGCCCGGCATGCTCAAATACAACACGCTGAACGCCGTGCTGGTGCGCGAGCGGGCCAGCGCCCGCGAGACCGCCGCGCGGGTGGCGCTGGGGACCTTCGCCCTGCGGCTGCACGAGCTGCTGGGCATCGGCTTCAATTCCAGGGTCATAACGCTCGGCCAGCTGCCCTGCGTGACGGCCGCCACCGCCGCGGCCGAGCTGCTGAAGGCGCGCCGCGCCGGCGACACGCTGGGCGGCATCTTCGAGGTGGAAGTGGAGGGCCTGCCCGCCGGGCTGGGTTCCTGCATGCATGCCGACCGCCGGCTGGGCGCGCGCCTGGGCGCGGCCCTGCTGGGCATCAACGGCGTAAAAGGTTTCGAGATAGGCGGCGGCTTCGAAGCCCCGCTGCTGACCGGCCGCGAGGCCGCGGCCTGCCCGGAGCTGTCCGGGGGTATCGACGGCGGTATGACCAACGGCGGCGCGCTGACGCTGCGCTGCGCGGTAAAGCCGGTCCCCGGCCTGCCCGGCGGCGCACTGGCCACCGACCTGAAGACTTTCAAAAAGAAACTCTGCGTTTCCAAAACCTCCGACACCACGGCCGTCTTCGCCGCCGCCGTGGTGGGCGAGCACGCGGCCGCCCTGGAGCTGGCCGGCGCGCTGCTGGAGAAGTTCGGCGGGGATTCTCTCCCCGAGATAAAGGCGAGGGTGGACGAATGGCGGAAAAAGACCGGGCAAATACTGCGCCGCCTGTAAGGAACGTTTTCCTCACGGGCTTCATGTGCGCCGGCAAGACGCTCGCCGGCCGGGCCCTCGCGCGCGCGCTGCGGCGCCCGTTCGCTGACACCGACGCGCTGCTGGCCGCGCGGCACGGCGCTACTGCCGGAGAGATGATAGAGCGGCGCGGGCTGGGCGCGTTCAGGCGCCTCGAAGCCGCGCTGGTAAAAGAACTGGCGGCCGGCAGCGGCAGGGTGATAGCCCTCGGCGGCGGCTTCTACCAGTCGGGCAGGCGGGCGGCCCTGCTGAGGAGATCCGGCGTCACCGTTTTCCTGGCCGGCGCCTGGCCGGAACTGGCGAAGCGGCTTAAGACCGCCCGCGGCCCGAGGCCCCTGCTGGCCGGGCCCTGGGAACTGGCCGAACCGCGCGCGAGGAAACTTTACGAGGCCCGCCTGCCCTATTACCGCCGGGCGGACCTTGTGGTAAATACGGCCGGCCTCACCCCGGCTCAGACGGCGGCGAAGATCAAAAGAGCGCTAAAATTATGAAAACCTTCTCTTTCACACTCAATCATCACGGCACCATGAAAGCGGCTCTGGGCCGCAGCCTGGAGAATATCCCGGCTGCTTTCCCGGCGCTGTTCGCCGCGGCGGACAAGGTCTGCCTGGTCACCGGCTCCGACGCGCCGCCCTCCCTGCGCGCCCGGGCGCTGGCCCTTTTCCCCGAGGGGCGCGCGCCCCACGAGTATTTCTGGCTCCCCCCTTCAGAGTCGGCCAAGACGCTGGAGCAGGCGGGCCGGTTAGCCTCCTTCCTGTTCGAGCGCGGCTTCTCCCGCTCTTCGCTGCTCATCGCCGCCGGCGGCGGCGCCGTGACGGACCTGGCCGGCTTCGCGGCCTCCATCTACATGCGCGGCATAGCCTGGGTCAGCGTGCCTACTACTTTCCTGGCCCAGATCGACGCGGGCCTGGGCGGCAAGACGGCCGTGAACCTGGCCGGCGCCAAGAATATCGCCGGCACCTTCCACCAGCCGGCGCTCGCCGTCTGCGACACCGCCTTCCTGGACTCGCTGCCGCACGCCGAGCTGCGCAGCGGCGCGGGCGAGCTGGTGAAGTACGCCATGATAGGCCCCGCCGCGCTGGCCGCCGTGATAAAGAAGAACCTTTCCAAAACCCTCGCCGGCGACAAGTCCGCGCTGACCGCCTGCGTCAGCGCCTGCGCGGCCTACAAGTTAAAGCTGGTAGCGAAGGACGAGCGCGACGAGCGCGGCGTGCGCGAGGCGCTGAACTTCGGCCACACGGCCGGCCACGCCTTCGAGGCCATGTCCGGCGGCAAGCTGCCGCACGGCGAGGCCGTGGCCCGCGGCATCCGCTTCGCGCTGATAGCCTCGCGCGAGGCCGGCATCCTCAAGCGCGACGAGTTCCAGCGGCTCGACACCCTTGTGGACGCGCTGCGCCTCAAGCCCGCGCGCGTGCGCCGGGACTTCCGCCACTTCCTCTCGCTCGTGTCGCGTGACAAGAAGGCGCGCGGCGCCTCCAACCGCTTCGTGCTGATAGCCGGCCCCGGCCGCCTGGCCCCGGCCGAAGACCTCGACGCGCCGCTGCTGAAGCTGGCTTTCGAAGGAGCCCTGAAATGAACATCCTCGTAGTCCACGGCCCCAACCTGCACCTGCTCGGCCGCCGCGACCCGACCCTTTACGGCAACGCCACACTGGCCACCCTCAACGCCGCCATCAAGAAGCACGCGGCTTCGCTCGGCGTGAAAGTGCGCGTCTTCCAGGCCAACGGCGAGGGCGAGCTCATAGACTGGCTCACCGCCAACGCTCCATGGGCCGACGCGCTGGCTATAAACCCCGGCGCCTACACCCATTACAGCTACGCCCTGCGCGACGCCATAGAGGCGCTGGGCCTGCCCGCCGCCGAGGTGCACCTGACCGACATCTCCAAGCGCGAGCCGTTCCGCCGCGTCTCGGTGATAAAGCCGGTCTGCCTGCGGCAGTTCAAAGGCGAAGGCCCCGTGTCCTATTTCAAGGCCCTGTCCTTCCTCGCAAAAAAATGAAGGCCTACACGCCGCCGCCGGACAAATCCGTCACTATCCGGGCGCTGCTGCTGGCGGCCATAGCCGACGGCTCCACCCGTATCGAGAACCCGCTCGACTGCGAAGATACGCGTGCGGCCCTGCGCTGCCTGGAGGCGCTGGGGTTGCGGCATTGCCGCGACGGGAACTCCGTCATAGTCGAGGGCCGCGGGTTGAAAGGGCTGAAACGCCCTTCGGGGCCGCTCTGCGCCGGTGAATCCGGCGCGCTGGCGCGCCTGCTGGCCGGCCTCATGTCCGGGCAGGCTTTCCCTTCGGAAATAACCGGCACGGGCTCGCTGCTGTCGCGGCCCATGGAGAAGACGGCCGCCGCGCTCGCAAAGCTTGGCGCCAGGATCAAGACCGGCAAAGGACTGCTGCCTTTCACCATAAACCCGGCGCGGCTGAAGGGCGGGAAGGTCTCCGGCGTGGACAGCGCGCAGGTAAAATCAGCTCTGCTGCTGGCCGGCCTTTACGCCGCCGGCCCCGTCGACATTAAGGAAAAGTTCCCCACGCGCGACCACACCGAGCGCCTGCTGGCCCTGCTGGGCGCGCGGGTCACCAAAGAAGGCGCGCGCTGCGGCGTGGCGCCCGGTCCGCTGACGGCGCGGCCTTTAGCCGTGCCCGGGGACGTGTCCTCCGCCGCGCCTTTCATGGCCGCGGCCCTGCTCTCCAAAGAGCCGCTGCGTATAGTTTCCTGCGGCCTTAATCCTACCCGGCTTGGTTTCGTGGACGCGCTGAAAAAAATGGGCGCGCGCGTGACGGTAACAGCTTCTGTCGCCTTCCCGGAACCTGCCGGAAACATAGAACTGCTTCCGTCCGAACTGAAGGGTACCAGCTTCTCCCCGGCGGAGATCCCGGCGATGATAGACGAGGTTCCGCTATTGGCCGTGCTGGCCGGCGCGGCGCGCGGCGTGACGGTGATAAAAGGCGTGGAAGGCCTGCGCGGCAAGGAATCGGACAGGATAGAAAGCACTCTGGCCCTACTGGCCGCGCTCGGCGTTACAGCCGTTTACAAGAACGGCACGCTGACAGTTACCGGCGCAAAAGGATTTACCGCGCTGGCCCCGGTGAACGCTTTCAACGACCACCGCATAGCCATGGCCGCCGCGGCCGCGGGCACCGCCTGCCCCGGCCTGAAGATAACGGACCGGGACTGCGTGGCCAAATCATACCCCGGCTTCTGGAAGGACTTCAGGAAGGTCTTCAAATGACGGAAGGCGTTCCGCAGGCGAAGCGTCCGGGCCTGTACTTCTTTTATTACCTCGCGCCGGTCTGGTTTTTGGCCGAAACTTTTTTCTGGCCCAACTTCAGGGCCGGCGTGATCTTCGGCGGCAGCACCGCCGGCGCGGCCGCGTTCTACGCCGCCGAGTGGGGCCTGGGCTTCGCTCTCTGGCGCCGCCTGCGCTACGCCGACCTGGCAGCCCTGGCAGAGAACGCGGTCTACCTGCTCTTCGCTTTCAAATACGTGCTCTACGCCCCCCTGGACGCGGCGGCCGCGCTGGCCGCCGACACCGCCGTAACCTCCGACTTCGCGGCCGCCTACGTCGGCTCGCTACCCGGCATCATCTACTCGGTCCTGCACGTGGTATTGCGCCTTAAAGCCAATATCCGGAACCTCGCCGGCGGGCTGAAATAAAAGACCCGGGCCGCGGCGCCCGGGTCTTTGCGGAGCAGGCCCGCTTATCCCTTCTTTTTCTTCAGCAGGCTTTTGGCCCTGTCTTCCAGGACGCCCAGATATTTGCCGGGATTCTTCTTGAACTTCTCCAGGCTCAGCTCGTCGGAAAAATAATAGGTCTTGCCCTTCAGGTCCAGGGCCGGCGTGCTCTCGGCCACCGTGAATTTTTTTCCGGTCACCGGGCAGGCGGCTTCCCGGCCCAGCTCCGCGCCGGCAGCCTTGTGCGGGGCCAGCAGCGGTGCGGCCTTTTCCGCGGTGACGGGGCCGGCGTAGCCCGCCAGCACGCCCACCTTGGGCATCCTCTCCAGGACCTTGCCGTTTTTGTGTATGCTCGGCGGGGCCAGCTCGTGGATAGCCCGGCTCAGGTCGGTACCGGCATCATGCATCTTCATGTGCCTGCCGGTCTTCCAGGGCTTTACCCTGCTCAGGTCGTAGACTATGCCGTCCACGGCCACATAAACAGGCTGGCCGTCGCGGCCGTTATATTTCTTCAGCTCCTCGGCGGTGAACACCTTGTTCTTCCAGGCGTCTTTCTCCGGGGCCCGGGTATTCTCCGCCGCGCCGGAGTAGCCGGACAGCAGCGCGGTCAGTATCAACGCGGTCAATAGTCTCATTTCAGTTTTCCTTTATTTCAACGCCTCGACGAGGGCCTGGCCGTATTTCTTGGCGGGCAAGGGCCCGCTGGCGGTTATCAGTTTCCCGTCTATCTCCAGGTCGGAGCCGGTATATTTCCCGCCGCCCTTTTCCACCTCGGCCGCGCCGTCGGGCCAGCAGGTCACGGTGCGCCCCTTCAGCAGGCCGGCGTGGGCCAGCACCACCGGCGAGATGCAGATGGAGCCGATCAGCTTGTCCAGCTCCGCGGCTTTCCGGAACAGCGCGTGCACCTTCGGGGTATCCAGATACTCCAGCGCGCCCGGTCCGCCCACCAGCCCCAGCGCGTCGTAATCCGCCGGATCTATCTCATCTATCACCTTGTCGACCTGCGCAGTCGCGCGGAACTTGCCGCGGGCTTCGCCCTTGGCCGTCGAGACCGTGACCACCTTGTGGCCGGCGGCCTCCAGGATCTTTTTTGGCTCGGTGTATTCCTCGTCGCGGAATCCCTGGAAAGCTATGAATATCGCTATTTTTTTAGCCATATGTCCTCCGTTGAATTATTCAGACGGCCGGCGGCGGTGGCGGCACCGGGTAGGCCGGGGCCTCCGGCGCGGCGGCCTTGGGATCCGCGCCGTATTTGTTCTCGCCGGGCGTGCCGTCCAGACAATAAATGACTATCAGCGCCAGCGGCCCTAGCATCGGCACCAAAGCGAGCAGCAGCCACCAGGCCGAGCGGCCGGTATCGTGCAGGCGCCGCACGCTGACCGCGATGGACGGCAGCAGCACCAGCAGCGAGTACGCCCCGCCGAAAAGGCCGGCGCCGAGAGCCTTACTGTAGAGCCCGGAAACGACGTCCACGAAAGAAAGTCCCAGCACTGCGAGCAGGTTGAACAGGAAGAAGAGCCAATACTCCTTCCGGCGCGCCCGGCCGGAAAATTCCGCGTATTTTTTTAGCGCCGCGAGATACCAGTCCATATGCCCCCCCCTTAACCGACTCATTACATCTTATCACAGCCCCGGCGCCGGCGGCAACCCGTCGGGCCGGCTGACGGGCGGCGCCCGCTTTTGCTATAATAGTAATACTTCAAGTAAGACTGCCATGTCGTACCGTATCTTACAAGCAGCGACGGTTCCATAAATCCCCAAAACGCCGCCGGCTGCGATGTCCTTCCAAGATAACACACGGAAGGCGCGTTAAGTTTCCCCCGCCTACAAACGGAACTTAGCACAAAGTATCGGAATATAGAAACTTATATCCGGAGGCTACTGCTATTATGAAACTCGTGTCTAACGTTATCGCTATCTCGCTGTTCCTGTCCTGCGCCGCTTATGCCGGCCAGGGCTCCGCCCTCGGCGCCCTCAAGGGTTCCGCCGGCGCCGTGTCCATCTCCGTCCCCGCCTCCTCGCCCGCCCGCGCACTGCGCGACGAGGCAGCGGAAAGGGCGCTGGCCTCTGATGTCCTGGACCTGAGCCCCAACTACGCCGACTTCCTGGTCTCCTACGCCAGGAACGAAGGCTACACCGTGCTGGAGCTCGACGGAGCCCGCATGACCTCCAAAGCCGCGCTCCTGGACCACGCCACGCGGGTCCTGCGCTTTCCCGGAGTGCCAGAGAACTGGGACGCGATGATAGACTTCATAGGCGACCTTCCGGGCATACACCGCAACCGCCACCTGCTGATAGTCACCCGCAACGCCGGCCTCATCAGCCGGGCCGACGCGAGCCTGTACGCCGACTTCCGCGAGGTCGCGGAGTTCGCCTGCAGGAACGCCCGCGAATGGAGCAAGGGCGACCTGACCATCAAGTTCGCGTTCGTGCAGTAACTCCCCGCTCCTGGCGGCGGCAGCCCACTCCGGTTAACGACCGGGGGGGCTCCCCCGCGCCCAGGCGCGTCCCGGGCCGCGGCTTTTTTGTATCATGTTCTGAGCGGCCGACGGGCCGCACGAGGGGAATAACGAATGAAAACTTTTACCGCTTTAATTTCGATCCTGCTTTTCGCGGCCGGAACGCTGTGCGCAGCGGAACCTGCCGCCCCGGCGGCCCAGCCCGAGGCCTCCGCCCCGGCTCCGGCCGCCGCGGCGCCTGCCACCAAGAAGCCGCGCAAGAAGCGCAAGAAAGCCCCGCCCCCGCAGGCCGCCCCCGCGGAGGAGACACCGGCCGCCGAAGCCCAGCCGGCCCAGGAAGTCCCGGCGGCCCCTGCCGCCGAGGCGACAGCCGTCCCCGCGCCGGTCGCCCCCGCGCCGGTCGCCCCCGCGCCGGCCACTGCCCGCCCCGCTGCCTGCCCGCATTGCTTCCAGCCGCTGACCGCCGGCTACAAGGCCATACTCTCGGAACTCGAGCCCTGGCTGGCCGAAATGGAGACCAAGGCCGCCGAGTTCAACAGCGACCTCTCCGCCATACAGAAACAGATAGACGCCAAAGAGAAGGCCCTGGAAGAAGCCAAGGCCGGGACGGACAAGAAAGCCGCCAAACCCGTCATCAAAGCTCTCTCCGCAGAGCGCAAACAGCTGCTGAAGGATTACAGCGCGGCCAGCGACGCCAAAGCCGATTTCTACAAGCAGTTCGGCAAAGAAGCGGAAAAGCGCGTTGCCCGCTACGACAAGACCGTGCAGGAAAAACTGCAGCAGACGCTGTCGGCCGCCTCCAGCGAGTAAAGCTGCAGGCCGCGGACTTCAGCCGAATATAGTAAAATTGTCAATGAAACGCCGCCGTAGCTCAGTGGTAGAGCAACCGCCTTGTAAGCGGTAGGTCGGGAGTTCAACTCTCCCCGGCGGCTGATTTTTTTTGCCGGCCGCCGTGGTATTTGCTAAAATATTGACTTACGGCCCCTTCGTCTAGCGGTTAGGACGCTGCCCTCTCAAGGCAGAGATCACGGGTTCGAATCCCGTAGGGGCCGCCAATTTACGCTGTTGCAGAAATCCGCGCTGCCGAACCCCGGCAGCGCGTGCAGTTTTTCCGTTTCTGCCGCCGGGAAATTTAATTTTAAATTTATTTTTTTCCCGCCTATAATCAAGTTCGAACCGATATTTTTCAATTTTTGCAGGTTATCGGCCGGATTCCCAGCGGTCGCGGACTCTCCGACGTCTACACAGAGCTTGTAGAACCGTTTCAGCGGTTCGAACCGATTTGCCCCCTGCCGCGCAAAAGCTGCGAGTTTATTTTCGATTTCCTTTTTTTCGTTGACCAATTGGGCCTTTTTGGCCACATACTCGGACTGATTTATAGCGCCTTGCAGCACCAGGTCCAGCAACTGGCCCAATTGGTCTGTAAGGATAACCAACTTATCTCGCAGATTTTGGGCGGCTCTTTCCCCGGCCTGGGCCGCCTCTAATTCCTCCTTGTTTACGTTATCAAGAGCCTCGGCGGCCAGGGCCGGGGGTAAGGAAACTCCTTTCAATAAGCCGCGTACCTGTTTATCCACTTCCTCTTCACGGACAAAAGGCTCGGAACATGGCTGCTTGCGCTTGGTGCAGTGCAGGTAGTTATGGCCCTTTTGCGTCTCGGTGGTTATGAAGCAGCCGCAGGAAGCGCAGCGGAAAGCGCCCCGGTAGACAAAGGGCTTCATGGTTTTGCCTTTCTTGGGCTGAGGCTTGCTTTTACGCTTGAACATCTCCTGGCACTGGTCGAACAAGGCTTTCGTTATGAGCGGCTTATGTTTGCCCTCATAAAGCTCGCCCCTGAACCGCATAAGCCCGTAGTAGATAGGGTTCTGGAGCACGTACTGATAATTGGAAATGGAAAGCGCGCCGCGCTGCCTGGGCCCCTTAAGCCCCACCTCGTTCATGGTGCGGCGCAACTCCGCCAGGGAATAATTGCCCGAGGCGTACAGCTCAAAGGTTTTGCGGACAAACTCCACGCGGTCCTTATCCGGCAGGATGGTCTTGGTTTCAAGGTCGTTTATATAGCCGAGCGGAGCGCGGCCGGGCCAGGTGCCGTTGCGCAGTTTCTGCCTGAGGCCGCGGTGAACGTTCTCCGAAAGATTATCAACGTAGTATTTGCTCTGGCCGAAAGCGATAGAAAGCATGAACTTCCCCTGCGGCGTGGGGTCGAACCAGAAGGTCGGGAACTTCAAGGCCGTTATCTTGCCGATGTCCACCAGGTAGATAATGCGCCCGCCGTCTATGGAGTTGCGGGCCAGCCGGTCAGGGTGCCAGGCCACTATACCCTGGGCCGCGCCCTGCTCCATTTGGGCTACCATGTCGTTGAATAGCTCGCGGCCCGGCTCCTTGGCGGTCTTGCTTTCGATAAACTCGCGGACTATAGGGAGGCCGTTCTTCTGGGCGTAGTCCCGCAGTTCGGCGAGCTGCGCTTCTATGGACAGGATCTGCCGGTCCGGCTCATCGGTGGACTTGCGAGCGTATAAGAAATACCGCATTGTAAGGTTCTGCATACCTTGCCTCCCCGGCTCTTAATTCCGGCTTTGCCCAGCAGGGCTAAGACGGAATTAAGTGCTATTCTTCAACTCCGCGCCGCGGGTAAGGCCGGCCAGGCGCAGCAGCGCTGGGCCGGCCGCACCG
>Ga0154435_117_pt1 | contig 56141 bp, 55 predicted proteins | sample RifGroC2_FD_115939 | JGI IMG/M metagenome (GOLD analysis project Ga0154435, IMG submission 115939) | Elusimicrobia bacterium GWC2_64_44
ACCGAGATGAAGGCCAAGAAGTCCAAGATCGAAGACGCCAAGAACGCCACCAAGGCCGGCGTGCAGGAAGGCCTGCTGCCCGGCGGCGGCGTGGCCCTCATACGCGCCTCCAAGGTGCTCGACAAGGTGAAGACCGACCACGAGGACGAGAAGACCGGCGTGAACATAGTCCGCCGCGCGCTCTTCGCCCCGCTCCGGATCATCGCCGAGAACGCCGGCGCCGACGGCTCCATAGTGGTGGACAGGATCAAGAACTCCACCACGGAGATCGGCTTCGACGCCGACACCCTGGAATACGTCGACATGCTCAAGGCCGGCATCGTGGATCCCTGCAAAGTGACCCGCTCCGCCCTCGAGAACGCGGCGTCCATCGCGAGCACCCTGCTCAACACGGACTGCCTGGTGGCCGACCTCCCCGAGAAGAAGGCTCCCGCCATGGCCGGCGGCGGCATGGGCGGCATGCCCCCCGGCGCCGACATGTACTAACGTCAGCGCATAACAATAAAGACCCCCGGGCCTCAAAAGCCCGGGGGTTTTTACTTCATAGGGGACGCTGCTTCCTATCTTCCAGACTGCGCCGTCGAGGGAACCCGGCGGTTTTGCCTTAGCGGCGGGGAATTACTTCCTCTGGGCTTCGCCGGTCATGGGGACGAAGGCGACGCCAAGCAGGCGCTCAGTGAGGAACTCGCGGCCCTTGCGGCGCACGCGCACCAGCTCCTGGTAGCCCCTGCCGCCCACCGGGGCCACCAGCCTGCCGCCTTCGGCCAGCTGCTCCAGCAGCGGCCGGGGGATATCCTCCGGCGCCGCCGTCAGAATAATAGCGTCGAAAGGAGCCTCTTCAGGCCAGCCGGCGTAGCCGTCGGCGCAGCGGGTCTTCACCGAGCCATAGCCCAGCCGGTTCAGCCGCTCCCGCGCCGCGCGCTCCAGCTCGCACACTATCTCGACTGAATACACATTGGGCGTAATAGCCGCCAGCACCGCCGCCTGGTAGCCGGAGCCGGTGCCGACCTCGAGCACCTTGTCGCCCGGCTTCAACCCCAGGGCCTCGGTCATAAAAGCCACAATATAGGGCTGGCTGATGGTCTGGCCCTGGCCTATGGGCAGCGGCCCGTCGTTGTAAGCCTCGCCCAGAAGGCCGGGCGGAACGAATTCATGGCGCGGCACCGCCCGCATGGCCTTCAGCACGCGCGGGTCCAGCACGCCCCGGGCCTCTACCTGGGACGACACCATGTCCTCCCTGGTGCTTTTAAAACTGTCCTCCGCTTCAGGCATTGCCTGCCGCCTCCCCATCCGGCCGTTCGTCAGCCAAGGCTGCGAAAAAACGGCGGCCACCGCCGCAGCGGCCGCCAGCGCGTAAATATGCCCTGGTTTCATGATCACCCCCGGACGCAATTGTAACACTTCCATTTGCGAACCGGGATCCCCGGCAGCCGCGTTCAGTAAGCCGATATCCGCCACCGAAATGCCAGTCGGTTTTGTTTTTGGGGGGCAGAGGGGTGGACGGGGGTTTGGTTCGAGAACCCGTTGGGGAGGGGGGCCCCGCCATAAATTCCCTGGGCGGGGGGAACCGCGCTGGGCTATGCCCGTGCCGTATCAAGAGCTATGCTCATCAGACGGCCAACGGTTCCCTGCAGTCCGGGTTCGAGGGCCAAACCCCCGGCCGCCCCGACCTATGAAACGGTGATCCCTTTAATCATGTAGGCGGCGGAGGGGCCGTAGGAGGGGGTAGGGGGAGCGCCGGCGGAGACCACGGTAAAGCCGAGCTTTTCCCAGAGCGGGACCGTGCCGTAGACCGACACCAGCGCAAGGCGGCCCAGGCCAAGGCTGCGGGCGAGGGCTTCCAGGTATTGCACATAAGCGCGGGCGGCGCCGCGGCCGCGGCCTTCGGGCAGTACGGCGGCGTCGTGCAGGTAGAGGCAGTCGGGCGAGGCCGGCAGCGCCTCCAGGAAAGCGTCCAGCTTGGGAGCGGAGCTCAGCAGCCACGGGTGGGCCAGGCCGTAACCGGTCAGTTTGCCGTCGGAGACAAGCTTGCGGCAGCCGTCGGGGAAAAGCCGCAGCTTCTCGGCGAACACCTCCGCCCGCTCGGGCAGCCCGGGGTGCAGCCGCCCGGCGATAGCGAGCACGGCCGGCATATCTCCGGCCTCCAGCGGCTTCCAGTCTGCGGCCATGGGCATAGTGTTATTTTATCAAACAGCCCGCCGAGCCCGGGAATTAAGTATTGTGTCCCCGGAATTCGGTTTGGTAGACTACGGGCATGCAGACACATTGGTCGCACCCGCTGGACGCTTTCAAGGAAGCCGCCTTCACCAACCAGAAGACCAGCCTCGCCTACCGCCTGGTCAGGGCTGACGCCGTAGCGCCCAGCCCTGAGCGCATAGAGCAGGTCCGCGCCATCTGCAACGAAGGCCCCGTCTACGACATACTGTTCAGCCATATCTTCGGCGGCAAACCCTATACCGCCGAGGCCGCGGCCGGCTTCCTGAACTGGGCCGCCCAGGGCTGGCGCGAGCGCACCCATTTCATCTTCCTCATACTCGACGCCGCCGGCGGCATCTGCGGCAACGTGGATATCAAGGCGCCGGACCTCGAAGGCGCGGAGATAGGCTACTGGGCCGCCGCCGCCCACGCCGGCATCATCACCCCGGCCCTCGAGGCGGTCTGCGGCCTGGCGAGGACGGCGGGCTACAAATCCTTTTTCGCCTATGTCGTGCCCCACAACGACAGGTCCATCCGCGTGCTGGAGCGCAACGGCTTCGCCCTCGACAAAGAGGGCGTCCAGTACAAAGGCAAGACCTGCGACCTCTACCGCCGGCCCCTCTGACCTCCGCCATGAAAGCCGTACTTACCTATATACTGGCCTTCGCCGCCGTCGCGATCGCAGTGGCGCTGGCCGCGGAGCAGCTGGGCAAAGCCGGCAAAAAGAACCAGTTGCCGCATGTTACCAACAACGCCCTCGCACTTTCCGGCGGCATACTAGCTGTCCTGGGCGGCGGCTTCGCCGTCTTCGCCTTCACCGGCACACTGGCGCCGCTGGTGATCTTCGCCTCCCTCATCAGCGTGGTCCTGGGCTCACTCTACGCCTGGCGCATCAAGCGCGAGAAAGCCACCAAAGAAATGTGGGAGGCCCTGCTCACCGAGGAAGAAGAACAGGCCAGTCAGACCGCCCAGCGCGACCCCGCCAACGCCGCCGCCTGGGAGCGCCTGTCGGAGCTCAAGGTAAAGCGGGGGGACCTGCGCGGCGCCCTGGAGCTTTTTACCAAAGTCTGCGAGCTGGAACCCACCCGCCGCAATAACGACCGGCTGGCCGAACTGCGCGAAGCCGTACTCGCCCTGCCGCCGCCTAAAGCCGCGGCCACACCCAAAATTCCAGATTAGACCAAAGGGCCTATTGTGCCCTGGGCCCTTTGGCCTTGAAAAACAGTGTATTGCACTGTATTATATACCTGTCAGAACACCCACGGGATGGAGGCAGGATACCGATGAAAAAACTTATCATGGCGGCGGCGGTAATACTGGCGGCCTCGGTCAGCGCGCAGGCGGCCCAGAAGATAATCACCTACGACCAGTCCTTCAAGCCCGGCGTGAAAGCGGCCATCAAGTGGCTGGGCGGCAGCGTAGTGCGCGAGTTCAAATACGTCAACGCCGTGGTGGCGGACCTCCCCGACCACGTGAAAGACGCAAGCATCTATACAGTGGAAGGCGTAAAAGACGTCTCCGACGACACCTACCGGCGCTGGATAGAGGCCGCCCCGGCCTCCCTGCAGGCGGTCCCGCTGCCCTCGCTCGACAGCGCCCTCAGGACCATCCGCGAGGCAACTGACCTGCCGGGACTCCCCGAGCCCAAAGCCGACGCCGCGCCCTCAGCCGAGATCCCCTGGGGCATAGCACGCGTCAACGCCCCGGCCGCCTGGGACTACACAGCGGGCCGCGGCGTAAAAGTGGCCGTCATAGACACCGGCGTGGACTTCAACCATCCCGACCTGGCCCCCAACTATAAAGGCGGCTACAACGCCGTAGACCCCGCCGCGGCCCCGCTCGACGACCAGGGCCACGGCACCCACGTGGCCGGCACCATAGCCGCCGTAAAGGACGGCAAAGGCGTGGCCGGCGTAGCGCCCGGCGCGGACCTCTACGCCGTGAAAGTGCTGGACAAGAACGGCTCCGGCCAGTACTCCTGGATCATAGCGGGCATTGAGTGGGCCATAGAGCACCGCATGCAGGTCATAAACATGAGCCTGGGCGGCGGCGCCGGCAACGAGGCGCTGCGGCTGGTCATGGAGAAAGCCGGCGAGGCCGGCGTCACCGTGGTCTGCGCCGCCGGCAACGACGCCGGCCCGGTCAACTACCCCGCCAAGTATCCGCAGGCCATAGCGGTCTCGGCCTCGGACTCGGCCGACAAGATAGCGTCCTTCTCGTCGCGCGGCCCCGAGCTGGCCGTCATAGCCCCCGGCGTGAAGATTAACTCCACGCTGAAGGGCGGCGGCTACGGCGCGCTGTCGGGCACCTCCATGGCCTGCCCGCATGTGGCCGGCCTGGCCGCCATAGCCATAGGCGCCGGCGCCGCCGGCCCGGACCAGGTCCGCGCGGCCCTCAAGGGCGCGGCCTCCGGCCTGCCCGGCCTCACGCCTAACGAGCAGGGCGCCGGCCTGGTGAACGCCTTCAAACTGGTGCGCTGACAGGTTCCTTGAGCGGAGAGAACCCCGCGTGAAAGCGCGGGGTTCTTTTTTTGCTTACGCTCACGCGGAGGTTTGCGGGAGCGGGCGGTTTTTATATATGGTTTCACTATGCCGGCAGGACAAGGCGGAACAACTTATTACGAGCCACGCCCCGCGAGAAGCGGGCGCGGCGGCAGCGACGCCTGGGGTTATTATTTCGCGGCCCTGTTCCTCGCAGTGATGGGCCTCATCTTCCTCAACGACTTCCGCTACGCCCTGGCGGCCCAGCGGCGCTGGACCGAGGCGGCGGGCCGCGTGACGGAGAACAAAGTGACGGTACGCCGCAGCCGCCGCAGCACGTCCTACAGCAGCTACATCAGCTACAACTACAACGCCGCCGGCACCCTCTACGGCGCCGGGCCGGTAGAGCTCTACAAACACAAACTCTATTTCAGCGAGGACGGGGCCTGGGAAGACCTCAAGGACAACTTCGCGGAAGGCAAAAGCATAGACGTCTACTACAACCCGGAGAACCACGGCGAGTCCAGCCTGGGCCTGGCCGGGGCGCCGGGGGTGCTGGTCCCCATAGTCTTCTTCCTGCTGGCCTTCGGCGCCTTCTACGCCGGCCGCGAACAATAGCGGATCTAAGCCGGTTCCGTGGCCTGCTCGGGGGCGGGGGGCGGCGGCGCCGCGCGCAGGCCGTTCTGCTCCGGCGTCAGGCGCCGGCCCAGCGAAAGGAATCCCAGCGACGAGATCACGGCGATGGCCGCGATGATGAACCACGGGGCCTGCTGGTAAACCGGGCTGAGCAGGCCGATAGCGTTTGACCCTATCAATATCCCCGTCGAGTTACCCACCTGCTGGAACAATCCCTGCAAGCCGAGATAGCGCCCCTTCTCCGCGCGCGGCGCCATGTTGGCGCCCAGCGCCTGCATGCCCGGCGACACGGCGATCTCGCCGAAAGTCACCAGCACGATGGCCGCCGCCGCGTAGAAGAAAGACGGCGCAAAGCCGAAAGAGAGATAGCCCGCCGCGTAGCACAGGGCACCTGCCGCGAGGCCCCCGGTGATGCGGCGCCCTTCCAGCAGCCGCGTCACGAAATACTGGAACACCACCACCATCAGCCCGTTGATAGAGAACAGCAGGCCGATCTCCCGCTCGGAGAGACCGAGGTAGGTCTTGGAATAGAGCGAGCTGGACACCACCAGCTGGCTCATTACCGCGCTCATGGTGAAGCCGAACACGCAGAACCGCAGGAAAACCCGATCCTTCAGCGCGTGCGCCGCGCCGGCCAGGCTGGGCGAGACGAAGCGCCCTTTGGCCAGGCCGGGCAGGTCGGTGACGGCCAGCGCCACTATGCCCGTGCAAATGCCGAACACCAGCGCCGTGACGAAGAACAGCAGCGAGTACGAGCCCTCCGCAAGGAAGCCGCCCAGCGCCGGCCCCAGCGCCCAGCCGGCGTTGTTGGCCATGCGCAGGAAGCCGTAGGCCTTCATGCGCCCGGCGGGCGGCGTGAAGTCGGCCACCCAGGACCGCGCCGCGGGATGGAAGAAAGACCCGATGAACATGCCCACCGGGTGAAAGACGAACACCCACCACAGCGGGGCGGAGGTATAGATGGCCCAGGCTATCACGGCTATCATCAGCGTCCGCGCGGCCATGGACCAGATCATTACCTTGCGCCGGCCTATAGCGTCGGAGACCTCGCCGCCGATGAACTGCGCCAGCGAAGAAAAAAGCATGGAGCCCGCCAGGAAAGCCCCGACCCAGGCCATGGGCAGGCCGCGGTGGCCGCTCAGGTAGACGGCCAGGAAGGGGAAAGAAATGGCGTAGCCGGCCGTCAGCAGGCCTTCGCCGGCTGCGAGTATCCAGAAACCGGGCGGCAAACTCATCCCTATATCATAGAAAATACGGCGCGCCCGCGCCTCAAAACGCGCTCAAATCGCGGCGCGCCGATTTCCCTATGAAAAACCGGCATTATTTGCTAAAATATAAATATCCAGACCATGCCGACCGCTGAAATAACACGCAAGGGCGCCCTACTTTCCAATTTCCAGAACATCAACAGCCGCATCTCCGCGGCCCGGCAGCAGGCGGGGCTTCCCGCCCGGGAACCCTCTTTCATAGCCGTCACCAAGTACGCCGCCGATGAGGACGTTAAAGACCTTATAGAGGCGGGCGCCATAAAACTCGCCGGAGAGAACAAGGTGCAGGATGCCAAGGCCAAGTGGGCCCAGGGCGCCCTGGCGCCGCTGCGCTCGCGCGTCACCCTGCATTTCATAGGCCACCTGCAGACCAACAAGGCCAAGGCCGCCGTGGAGCTGTTCGACTGGATAGACTGCATAGACAGCCTCAAGATCGCCGCGGAAGTGAACCGCCACGCCGAGGCCGCCGGCAAGACCATGCCGGTGATGCTGCAGCTCAAGCTCAACAGCTCGCCCACCCAGAGCGGGGTAGCCCCGGAACAGGCGGGGGAACTGCTGGCGCAGGTGCGGCAGCTCAAGCACCTGGCCCCTCGCGGCTACCTGGGCATCGCCCCCGCGGAAGGCACGCCTGAGCAGCTGCGCGCCGCCTTCGCCGCCGCCAAGAAGATTTTCGACAGGGACTTCCCCGGCCCCGGCAATTATTTGTCGCTCGGCATGAGCGGGGATTACGAGCTGGCCGTGGAAGCCGGCTCGGATCTGCCGCGCATCGGCAGTTCTCTTTTCGCTTAGAGCGGAATACGTTAGCGCGCAGCCCACAGGACGCGCAACAGTGTGGAGGTAGGGAACATGATCGTAAAAGTCAGAGTAATACCGAACTGCGAAGACAACGAAGTGGTTTCCCGCATAGGCAGCGTACTGCGCGTAAAAGTGTGCGCCGCCGCCGCCGACCTGAAAATAAACCTGCTGCTCAGGGACTACCTTTCAGAGTTCTTCGAGGTGCCCTGCAGGATGGTCAACATCATCCGCGGCGCCAAGGGCCGCGAAAAGACCGTGGAAATAACCGGCAAGACCGAGGAAGAGCTCAAGAACGTGCTCGATTCCATACCGTAGACCCTGAGGGGTTTACGCCGGGCCCGCGAAAGCGCGGGCCCTTACTTTTAAGGGGAAATACATGATACCTCCGCGACTTATATTCAAGACCGGCAGCATGAAGATCCTGGACCAGCGCCTGCTGCCGGACCAGGTGAAATTTATAACGGTTAAGGACGCGGCCGGCACGGCCAAGGCCACCAAGGACATGGCCCTGCGCGGCGCCCCGCTCATCGGCTGCGCCGCGGCCTTCGGCTTCGCGCTGGAACTGCGCCGCCTGAAGCCCCGCTCCGCCGGAGACCTTGAGAAGATAGCCGGGAAGACCGCCGACCTGCTGAAGGCCGCGCGGCCCACGGCCGTCGCGCTGTTCTACGCCGCCGACCGCATGGAGGCCTTCGCCAGGAAGTTCGCGGCCGCCCACCCCGGCAAGTACGCCCCGGCCGCGCTGAAGGGATTGCTCTCCGCCGTAGACAAAGAAGCCCGCCTCGTCACCACCGAAGACGAGAAAGCCTGCCTGGACATGGGCAATTACGGCGCCGCCCTGCTGCCGAAGAACTGCGTGATCATGACGCATTGCAACGCCGGGGCGCTCGCCACCATGGGCATAGGCACCGCCGTGGGCGTCATCACGGCGGCCCACAAGAAGGGAAAAATAAAGCACGCCTACTCGTGCGAGACCCGCCCCTACCTGCAGGGCGCCCGCCTCACCATCTGGGAGCTCATGCGCGAGGGCGTGCCGTCGGAACTCCTGACCGACAACATGGCCGCCCACATCATCAAGACCTGCGGCGTCAACGCCATCGTCGTCGGCGCGGACCGCATAGCCTCCAACGGCGACACCGCCAACAAGATAGGCACCTACGGCCTCGCGGTCATCGCCAAGCACCACAAGGTCCCGTTCTACGTGGCGGCCCCCACGCCCACCATCGACATGAAGGCCCGCGACGGCGACGCCATCATCATCGAAGAGCGTTCCTGCGAGGAAGTCACTTTCGTCAAAGGCAAGCGCATCGCCCCCAAAGGCGTGCGCGTGCGCCATCCCGCCTTCGACGTCACCCCGGCCGGCCTCATCACCGCCCTCATCACCGAAAAAGGCGTCATCAGCCCTGTCACGCGTGGCAACATAATCAAGAACCTGGCGAACTAGCAACCTGAGTTCGGGCGGCCTACCGCAGGGGCAGGACCGCAAAACGCGTTCGCGCACACCGTGCGCTCACTCGACACTCGGCCTCGGCGCTACGCAAGCCTCGGCCTCGCGACGGTTTTGCTTGTCCTACCCCTGCGGTCTCCGCCGATCTTTCCCTGTTGCAGCATCGCCGCGGATATACGGAGGGGTGGCAGGGGTGCTGCCCCCCGAACCCTTTGCGGAAGGGGGGGCCCCGCCTTAAATTCCCAAGGCGGGGGGAAACCGACGCAAGGGTTTCCATCTTCCAGGGTTCGGGGGGTAGTACCCCTGCCAGGCCCCCGACTCGGCTTCTCGCGGCTCTTTTTTGAATATATAGTGTTGTAATCTTCTTGTAACACCCCTTTGTTATCATTTAAGCATGACGGAACAGATTTCGCGGTATTACGTATTCATCAAAAAGTCCATACGCGGACCTTTTTATCCCAAAGACGCGGCCCTGCAGCCCGGCTTCGGACGCGGCACTTTAGTGTGCCCCGAGAAGTTCCTCGGCCAGTGGCGCGAAGCCTCGCTCGAGCCGGTTTTCCAGGCCCTGATCGAAACCCCGCCGAACGCCCCGCAGAAGCCCCGGCCCCCGATGACCGTCGAGGCCGCCGAGGAGACCGCCTCCCGCTCGCTGCTCGAGAAAGCCATAGCCAAGAACGCCCAGCTCGAACGCGAGGTGAAGGACTTGCGCAAGTCCTACCACACGGAGAAACACACTTTCGAAGAGACCCTGAAGCGCAAAGAGACGGAGATCCACGCCCTCACCGACAAGCTCCGCCGCTCCATCAACAACGCCCAGGCCGCGAGGGGGGAACATCCCTCGTGGGAAACCCTCTACAAGACCCTCAAGAAGCGCGCCGAGGACAAGCTCTCCGAAGCCACCCAGGCCCTCGCCGAAAAGACCGGCGAGATCTGCCACCTCAAAGAACGCCTGATGACCGCCGCCGAGGGCGCCAACTCCGCGCTGAAGAAAGCGGATGCCGACGCCGCCGAAAAGATCTCCGCGCTGGAGGACCAGCTGGAAGAGCTCAAGTCCCAGGTGGAAGAAAAGGACATGCTCGCCCGGACCCTGGGCGACAACATCGCCTCGCTGGTCGGCAAGAACGAGGAGTTCCAGAAGATCATGTTCGACGAGCGCCGCGACTACGAGGAGCAGTCCAGGAAATTCTGCGACGAGATAGGCCGCCTGCGCGCCGACCTGAAGTGGCGCGACCAGGAGACCCTTAAAATGCGCGACGAGCTCTTCGACGCGATGCAGAAGATCAAGGAGTTCGAGGCCGTCGACGAGATCAAGTCCCGCGAGCAGGAGGAGCTCTACGACGTCCTGAGCGCCAAGCTCAAACTGCTTTCCGGCTATTTCGAGAACCTCGAGGCCCGCGTCAAATACGCCTTCAAGAAAGCCTGAGCCGCCCGGCCAGGAGGACCGGCGCCCTGCGGGCGCCGGTTTTTTCACGCCCTCGCGGGCCCTCCCTAATTGGTATAATTCCTTAAAGAATACAGCACCGGAGAAGCGATGAACAATACATTCTCGATCATGCAGTTGCTGAAAGCCGGCGGCCCCATACTCTTCCTCCTGGCCGGCCTTTCCATCTACTCCATAGCGCTCATCTGGGAGCGCTGGAACATCTACAAGCGCACCTTCGCCGGCATGGAGGACCTGCTGCACAAGATCCACGCCCTGCTGCGCGCCGGCGAGATCAAGCAGGTCTCCGACCTCTGCGCCAAGTCCCGCAACCCCGCGGCCGATATCGTGCACAAGGTCATCAACCATTTCGGCGGCCCCCTGGAGAAGCGCGAGCTCGCCGAGAAAGCCGTGGAGTGGCACGTCTCGCGCCTCAACAAGAACCTCACCCCCATCGCCACCATCGGCAGCATCAGCCCGTTCATCGGCCTGTTCGGCACGGTGATAGGCGTGGTCCGCGCCTTCCGCGACCTCTCCGAATACGCCGGCGCCGGCCCGTCCGTAGTGGCCCTGGGCATAGCCGAGGCGCTGGTCAACACCGCGGCCGGCCTCGGCGTGGCCATCCCCGCCATCGTGGCCTACAACTATTTCACTCACAAGGCCAACGACTTCGCCGTGGAAGTGAACTGGGTCACCGAGCAGGTCATAGACCGCTCCCCGCGCGAGCTCAGCGGCGTCTAAACCATGCGCGTCCACACCAAGAAAGGCAGCCTCATCGCGGAGATCAACATGATCCCGCTGATCGACGTTTCGCTGATCCTGCTCATCATCTTCATGGTCATCACCCCGTTCCTGGTGCAGTCGCAGATCCAGGTCAGCCTGCCCAAGGCCACCACCGGCATCAAAGGCGACGACCAGGTGCTGAAGGTGCAGATAGCGGCCGGGGGGGCCATGACCCTGGACGGCAGGCCGGTCACGCTCAAGAAGCTGGACGCCGAGCTCCGCCTGCGCCTCAAGCAGGCCTACAAGAAAACCGTGCTTGTGGAGGCCGACAAGGCCGTGCCCGTGGAGCGCGTAGTGGCCGTGTTCGACGCCGCCCGCCGCCTGGGCGCCGGCAAGATAGGCATAGCCGTAAAGCCCGAGGATTAACAGGACAGCGCGGAGCACCCGAGCCTTAGCGGCTCGGCCGCAGTCCCGGTTTCTTTCAGCCAAACCTAACCGCCAACATGCGCGCCTACCTCTTCTACTCCTCTTCCGCCCATTTCCTGCTGCTGGCGGCGCTGTTCTTGTTCGCCCGCAGCTCCTTCGCCCCTAAAAAAGAGCAGGCCTATTACATCGACTTCATCGGCCCGTCGAAGATAGTCACAATGGAGAAGGCCGCCGCGGCCGAAGGCGCCGACGCCGTCCCGCAGAAAGAGGCGCAGAAAGCGGCCGCCAAACCGGCCGCGCCCGACGAGGACGATTTTTCAGGCGGCGCCCTGCCCAAGCCAAGCATCCTGGCCAGCGGGGCCAAACTCTTCGACCCGGAAACCCCGAAGGCGGCTCCCGCCGGCGGCGGCGGCACCCCGCTGGTGATGGACTCCGCCAATTTTCCCTACCCCTGGTACATCACGCAGGTGCGCGAGGCTCTCTGGAACGCCTGGACCGAGCGCATGCCCAGCGCCGGGAGCCTGCGCTGCACGGTGAAATTCACCATCGCCCGCGACGGTTCCGTACGCGGCGTCAGCATCGAGAAATCCGCCGGAAACCGGCTGTTCGACAACGCGGCCGAAAGCGCCGTGCAGGCCGCGGCCCCGTTCGCGCCGCTGCCGGACGATTTCTACGAGGACCGGCTCACCGTCCACGTGGAATTCAAGGCGATGGACTGATGCTCAGCCTGCTGATCCTCCTCGCGGCCCTGCTCCACCTCGGGGCCTTCGTCTCCTACCCAGAAAGCGGCAGGTTCGGCGTCACCTTTCTCTACATCTCGGGCCTGCTCTGGATCGCCTTCGCCCTGCTGCTCACGCGCGCGGCGTCCGCAGCTACGCGCGAGAACCGGGCCTTTATCGCGGTCGCCTTCGCGCTGGCGGTCGCGGTTTCCGTCCTCTCGCTGCTCCCGCAGAAGGACGGCGTCAGCGCGCTGCGCAAGCTGGCCACCGGGGTCTACCCGGACGGCCGTTCTTTCTACGTCGGACTGAGGCGGATAGGGATAGACGCGCCGGGGCTGCTGCCGCCGGCCGCGGAGGAGAAACCGGTATGAACCTGCTTTTCAAACTGGCGGCGGCCGCGCTGCTGCACGCGCTTTTCTTCGCCTGCTACCCCGACACTGGTCCCTTCGGCAATTATTACCTCGGCATCTCGCTGCTGGTCTGGGCCGGCTTCCTGGCCTTCGTCAGCACCGGGGCCCGCCTGGTCAGGTTCTTCAGCGGCGCGGCCGGCGCGCTTATCAGCCTGGCCGCTTTCGCGGTGATGGGGCTGGCCCTGGCCGCCACCATGCCGCAGGCCGACAAAGTCAGCGTGCTCGAAAAACTGCAGGCCGGGAAATACCCTGACCGGTCCGACCTGGACAGGGGCCTTGAGCGTTTCGGCATAGATCTCGACAAGGAACTGAAGCACGGCGAGAAAGAGCTGCGCAAGCAGGCCGCCGAAGCCGTACAGAACGCCCAGAAGGAACTGAAATGAAGACCATAGCCGTCACCGGCGGAACGGGGTTCGTCGGCCGCGCGCTCTGCAAGGCGCTGCTGGCCCGGGGCTGCGCGGTCCGGATCATAACCCGCCGCAGGCCGGCCGAACCGCTGCCCGGCGCCTCCTACGCCGAGGCCGACTTCTCCGACCCCGAAAGCCTGGGCCGCGCGCTCGACGGCGCCGACGCGGCCGTGCACCTGGCCGCCGCGCTGTTCTGCCGCTCGCGAAAAGACTTCATGAGCGCCAACGCCGCCGGCACGGCCAATTTGGTGGCCGCCGCCAACGCCAGGCCTACGCTCAAAAAACTGGTCTACGTCTCCAGCCTCGCCGCCGGCGGGCCGTCCTCCGCTGACGCGCCCCGCACCGAAGCCGACGCGGACAGCCCCACCTCCTTCTACGGCCAGAGCAAGCTGGAGGGGGAGAAGTCCGTAAAAACTTTCACCGGCGGCGCTTTCGTCGTCCTGCGCCCGCCTATCATCTACGGCAAGAAGGACTCCGGCTTCTCCAAGATCGCTGAATGGGTACGCAAGGGAGTCATGGTCAACGCCGGCTCGGCGGGCGGCCGCTTCAGCTTCGTCTACATCGAAGACCTGGTGCGGGCCATCACGGACGCGCTGGAGACGGATAAGTTCGACGGCGGCACTTTCTACGTCTGCGAGCCGCGCTCCTACGCCTGGCTGGAATTCATCGGCCTGCTGGCCGCGGGCATGGGGGTAAAGATGCCGCTCATGCTCTCGCTGCCGCCCTGGGCCGTCTACGCCGTGGGGTGGGTCTACGAGGGCGTCACCGCCCTGACGGGCGCGGACCCGGTGCTGAACCGCGACAAGGCCCGGGAGGCCGCCGGCCCCAACTGGACCGCCTCGCCCGCGCTCTGGGAAAAGACCTCCGGCCGGAAGGACTGGACGGCGCTCGCGGAAGGCATAAAGAAGACATTCCACTGATATTTTTTTATATAATAACTCTGCCGGTTTTGGGTTACCGGCTGCATAAATGGAGAGGTGGCCGAGTGGTTGAAGGCACCGGTTTGCTAAACCGGCATACGTGTGTAAATGCGTATCAAGGGTTCGAATCCCTTCCTCTCCGGACTTTTTCGCCGAGCTAAAAGCCAGGACGACAGGAAACGCCGCCAAGCCTGGCGCAGTCCTTCCCCTGGCTTTTCAAAACCCGCTTTTGCGGGTTTTTTTATCGAGGAAAAATGGCCGAGACCGGATTCACAGCGGAGATCTTACGCCTCAGGAAGCGCCTGGTGGCCATTTTCGCGGCGGCAGCCGTCTGCATCCTCGCGGGCGGCCTGGCCTACCATCACCATTACCAGAAAGCCTTACAGCGGGACGCGGCGGACCTGCTCTCGGCCATCAAGCGCTTCAAGACGGACCAGATCCTCTTCTGGCGCGCCGACCGCTTCAACGACACCAATTCCCTGCTGGACACGCCGGTGCTGTCGAAGGTCCTGAATGGTTTCGCGGCGGACACCTCCGACGCCGCCCTGCGGGAGCAGCTGCGCGCCCGCCTGGTCAGCTATCTCCGGCACAACAAGTACCGCTCCGCGCTGCTGGCCCGTCCCGACGGCAGGGTGGCGACCGCGGCAGGAGAGAACACCGGCCCGCTGCCGCCGGAGGCGAAGGCCCTGATAGCCAAGGCCATAGCCTCGGGCAAGACCGAGATCGGGGATTTCTATCTTGGGCCCTCAGGGCGCCCCCGCATGGACGTGGTCTCCAGGGCCGCCGCCGCCCCCGGCGGCAAGACGCTCTACCTGGTGCTGGAGATAGCTCCGGACGATTACCTCTACCCTCTGCTGCAGACCTGGCCCACCAACAGCCGCACCGGGGAAACCGTGCTGGCCCGCAAGGACGGGCGGGACATCCTGTTCCTGGGCGACCTGCTCAAGACCTCGGACGCCGGCATGAAGCTCCGGCTGCCGTTGGCAAATTCCGGCCTGCCCATAGCCCGCGCCCTTAACGGGGAAGAGGGCATCATTTCCGGAGAAGATTACCACGGCGACAAGGTGCTGGCCGCCATCGGGCTGATCCCCGGCACTAACTGGGGCATCGTGGTCAAGGCCGACTGGCAAGAGCTCCTGGCCGCTTCGGGCCGCCTCTCGGCCCTGGTGCTGCTCTTCACCTTATTCCTGGTCGCCACCGCGGGCGGCTGGGCCTATCTGCTTTTCCGCGTCCAGACCGCCAAATACGAACTGGCGATAGATACCGCCGCGGCGGGGCTGAGGGAAAGCGAACTGATCTTCGAAAGCTTCATGAAGTACAGCCCCGTCTATGTTTTCTTCAAGGACAGGGAGATCCGCTCCCTGCGCCTGAGCAACAACTACGAAACCATGCTGGGCCGGCCGCTCAAGGAACTTCTCGGCAAGACCATGGACGACCTCTTCCCTTCCGAGCTGGCCAGGAGCATGATCGCCGACGACAAGCGCATCCTGGAAGAAGGCCGGCAGGTGGTGGTGGAAGAGACGCTCAACGGGCGGAACTACCGGACCATCAAGTTCCCCGTCGAGATAGACGGGAAGAGGAATTACCTGGCCGGCTACACCATAGACATCACCGAGCAGAAGCAGGCCTCGGAAAAGATAAAGGCCGTGGCCCGCGAGTGGGAGACCACTTTCAACGCCATCGACGACGTGGTCTGGACGCTGGACGCGGAGCACCGCATCGTGCGGGCGAACGCCGCCACCAGCCGGCTCTTCCCTCACGACGCTTCCATGGTGCTGGGGCGGCATTGCTGGGAGATAGTGCACGGCACCGCCGGCCCCATCTCCGAGTGTCCCGTGGAGCGCGCGCGCCGCAGCCTGGCCCGCGAGACCATGGAATACGCCATCCGGGGCAAGGTCTTCGAAGTCGTGGTCGACCCGGTGATAGGCCCCGACGGCAAATACGCTGGTGCCGTCCATATCCTGCGGGACATCACCGCGCGCAAACGCGCCGAAGAGACCCTGCGTGCCAGCGAGGACCGCTACCAGCAGCTCTTCGAGAAGATGGAGGAGGGCTTCGCCACCCACGAGATAATTTGCGACGAGGCAGGCCGGCCTTCGGACTACGTCTTCCTCAGCGTCAACCCGGCCTTTGAGCGCCTCACCGGGCTGAAGAAAGAGGACATCCTGGGCAGGCGCGTGCGGGAGGTGCTGCCCGCCACCGAAAATCACTGGATAGCGGAATACGGCAAGGTGGCCCTTACCGGGCAGCCGGCGCATTTCGAGAACCACGCCGTGGGCCTGAAGAAATGGTTCGCGGTCAACGCTTTCAGGCCGCGGGAAGGCCAGTTCGCCGTCAGCTTCTTCGACATTACGGAGCGCAAAGAGGCGCAGCTGAAACTGGAGAAAGCCCAGAAGGACCTGCTCAAGAACCTCCGGCTCTACACCCTCCTGGCGCACATCAACCAGGCCGCCGCGCAGACCAAGGCCGTCAAAACCCTTTACCAGCAGCTCTGCGAGGTGGCCGTATCGTCGGGGGGATTCAAGCTGGCCTGGGTGGGCTACCCGGACCGCGACACCGGCCGCGTGCTGCCTATCTGCTCGGCCGGCGCCCCGGACGGCTACCTGGACCATATAAAGATCTCCGCCAAGGACGGTCCCACCTCCAGGGGACCGGAGGGCGCGGCCGTGCGCACCGGCCGCGTGTCGGCCTGCCAGGACATAGAGACGGACCCGGACATGCTGCCCTGGCGGGAAGAGGCGCTGAAGCGGGGCTTCCGCTCCGCCGCCGCGGTGCCGCTGTACGAAGGCACGGCCCTGACGGCTGTGCTCAGCCTCTACTCGGCCGAAAAAGGCTTCTTCACCGTCGACGAGGTCAAGCTGCTCGGCGCCGTCAAGGGCGACGTCTCGCTGGCCATGGAGGCCATCTCCACCGGCGAGAAACATGGCTCGGCGCAGAGCGCGCTGGAGCGCACCACTACCCACCTGGCGCACATGATGGAAGCTTCCCCCGTGGTGCTGTTCACCCTGCGCCAGATGAACGGCCGCATGCTCCCCCAGTGGGTCAGCGGCAACTCCGAGGCCGTCATAGGCTACGAACCAGCGGAGATGCTCTCCCCGGAGTGGTTCGCGGGCGTCGTCCATCCCGAAGACAAAGCCTGGGTGCTGGGGGAGATCTCGCAGGTCTTCAAGAAAGGCGCCATCGCGCACGATTTCCGCCTGGTCAGGAAAGACGGGGCCTATACCTGGGTGCACGCGCAGCTGCGCGCCGGTCCCGAGTCCTCCGGGGAGGTCACCGGGTCCTGGACCGACATCACCCCGCTGAAGGAATCGGAGCTGCGCTTCAGGAAACTTTTCGAGAAGGCCCCGCTGGCCTGCCGCCCGCCGGAGCAGGCGGGCCGCGACGAGATCTACCTGGCCGAGCCCGAGACCGGCCGCATCACTTTCGCCAGCGCCGGCGCCTTGAAAGCCCTGGGGTACACCCGCCCCGAGATAGAGCGCAAGTTCGTCTTCGACGTTGTGACGGACCTGGACGCGGAAACCTTCCGCGCGTCCATTACCCCGCTGGTCAAAAAGCAGAAGCCCCTGCTGATAATCGAGACCGAGCATCGCCGCAAGGACGGCTCCGTCTACGCGGTGCAGTCCCGCGTGCAGCTGCTCGAGGGCGCCACCGGCGCGATGCTGCTCATCGTCGCCACCGAGCTCCGGGAAAGCGCGGCGAAATAAAGCCCGCCCTGCCCCCAAATTGCTAAAATTAATCCGCCGACCGGCCCTGCCGGGCGCGGCGCTATGACGCAGATATTAAAGGCCGGCCCGTCCGGTATAAAGAAGGCCGCCGCCGCCCTGAGGGGAGGGGGGGTGGTCGCGTTCCCTACCGAGACCGTCTACGGCCTCGGCGCCGACGGGCTTAACCCGGCCGCCTGCGCCAGGATCTTCGAGATCAAGGGGCGCCCGCGCTTCGACCCGCTGATCCTGCACGAATGCTCGCCGGCCCGCGCGAAGAGACTTTTCTCGCGCGTCCCTCCGGCGGCCGTGAAACTCATGAAGCGCTTCTGGCCCGGGCCGCTGACGCTGGTGCTGCCCAGGGCCGCGCAGGTCCCGGATATCGTCACCGCCGGGCTGCCGACGGTGGCCGTGCGGGTGCCTGCCTGCCGCAGCGCACTGCGCCTGATAAAAGCCGCCGGGCGCCCGGTGGCGGCCCCCAGCGCCAACCGCTTCGGGCGGCTGAGCCCCACGACGGCGGCGCACGTAGCGCGCCAGCTGCGCGGCGGCCCGGACATCATCCTGGACGGGGGCCGTACGCGGATAGGCGTGGAGTCGACCATCATCACTTTTAAAGGGAACCGCCCCGTGCTGCTGCGTCCGGGCGGCCTGCCGCTCGAGGAGATAGAAAAAGTGGCGGGCCCGGCCGCAAAAGCCGCTCCCGGCGGGAAACCGGCCGCTCCGGGCTGCCTCAGGAAGCATTACGCCCCCGACGCGCGGCTCAAGCTCGTGGCCCCCGGCGCCGCCGTAAAGCCGTCGGCGCGCGCGGCCTACCTGGCCTTTTCCGCCAGGCCCGCGGGCCGCTGGGCCGCGGTAAAAGTACTCTCGCGCAAGGGCGACCTGCGCGAAGCCGCCGCCGGCCTCTTCGGCGCGCTGCACGCGCTGGAAGCTTCCGGCGCCAAAACCATCTACGCGGAGAAAGTGCCGCCGCACGGGCTGGGCAGGGCCATCATGGACCGCCTGCGCCGGGCGGCCGCGAGGTAACATGAAAAAGCGGGAAGCAGCCATAGAGCTGGTAAAGAAATTCATACAGAGCGACCCGGTGCGGGCCGCCCAGTCGCTTGAGACGCTGCCCCCTCGCGACTCCGCGCAGGTGCTGCGGGACCTGTCGCCCTCGGTAGCGGCGCAGGCCGTGGAGAACATGCCGCCGCCCGACGCGGCTGCCGTGCTGGCGGCGCTGACCCCCGAAGAAGCGGCCGGCATCCTGCACCGCACCGGCAAGTACCAGGCCGCCGACATCTTCCGCCAGTTCACGCCGGAGTTCTCCAAGGCCGTCATCCCGCTGCTGGACCAGGAATTTTCCAAGGACATGTCCGAGATCCTGGCCTACCCGCGCGAAAGCGCCGGCCGCATGATGCACACGGATTTCCTGGCTTTCCGGTCCGACTCCAAGGTACGCGACGTGATCCTGCGCCTGCGCCAGATGGCCAAGAAGCAGCTGCCGGCCGCCACCTACTGCTACGTCGTGGACGGGGCCAGCGCCCTGCAGGGGGTGTTGAACATGCGCGACCTGCTGCTGGCTTCGCCCGAAGCCCGCGTGGAAGAGATCATGATCCGGGACGTGGTGAAAGTCCCGCCTTTTACGGACCGCGAGGAGCTGGTGGCCATGGTGGCCCGCAAGCATTACCTGGCCGTGCCGGTCACCGACGAGAACGGCAGGCTCATCGGCGTGGTCAACACCAAGAACATCATAGCCTCCACCGAGGCGGAGGCCACCGAGGACCTGCAGCTGCTCTTCGGCGGCAGCGCCGAAGAGCGGGCTTTCTCGCCAGCCTGGTTCAAGATAACCCGCCGCCTGCCCTGGCTGACCATCAACCTGGCCACGGCCTTCCTGGCCGGCTCCGTGGTCGCTCTCTTCGAGGATTTCATCGCCAAGGTCGCCGTGCTGGCCGTGTTCCTGCCCATCATCGCCGGGCAGGGCGGCAACGCCGGCACGCAGACGCTGGCCGTGGTCATCCGCGGCATGCTGATGCGCGAGATAGCGCCGCACAACGCCTGGCAGCTGGTTAAGACCGAATTCTGGGTAGCGCTCGTCAACGGCACGGCCACCGGCCTGATAACCGCCGCCGCGGCCGTGCTCTGGAAAGGCAATCCCTGGCTGGGCTTCGTGGTGGGCCTGGCGATGGTGGTGAACATGGTGGCCGCCGGGCTCTCCGGCGCGCTGATCCCGCTGGCCATGAAGCGCCTCGGCTTCGACCCGGCCCATTCCTCCGGCATCTTCCTGACCACCGTCACTGACGTGGTGGGCTTCTTCGCTTTCCTCAGCACAGCCTGGCTGCTGCAGGGGAAACTGCTCTAGGCCGTCGCATGGACCTGGAAGCGCTCAAAAAAGATTTCCTACTGGCCGCCGATCCCGCCAGGGCACGCCTGCTAGCGCGGTTCTTCAAGACCGGAAAAGGGGAATACGCCGAGGGGGATAAGTTCCTCGGCCTTACCGTACCCGCCACCCGCACCCTCGCCAAAAAGTACGCAGTACTGCCGCTGAAAGCCGTGCAAGAGCTGCTCTCCTCTCCCTGGCATGAACACCGCCTTTGCGCGCTCCTGCTGCTCTGCGAAAAGTTCCGCGCCGCGCCAGAAGTCAGGAAGGCCGTTTTTGAGCTGTACCTGCGCAACACCCGCCGCATAAATAACTGGGACCTGGTCGATGTCAGCGCGCCGCGCGTCGTGGGCGGCTGGCTGCTGGACAAAAGCCGCGCGCCGCTGTACAGGCTGGCGGCCTCAACGCTGCTGTGGGAGCGGCGCATCGCCATGCTCGCCTGCTTCACGTTCATTTGCGAGGGGGACGCGGCCGACGCCCTGAAGATCGCGCGCCTGCTGCTGGGCGACCGTCACGACCTGATGCACAAGGCCGTGGGCTGGATGCTGCGGGAAGTCGGCAAGCGCTGCTCGGAGCGGGAACTGCTGGCCTTCCTGCGCGCCAATTACGCGCGCCTGCCGCGCACCGCCCTGCGCTACGCCATAGAGCGGTTCCCGGAAAGAAAAAGAAAGCGGCTCCTCGCCGGAGACTTCCGGTAAAAGAAAAAGGCCCGGCGAAAACCGGGCCTTTTCTTTTGGCTGGGGCGGGTCAGCCCTTGTAGTACTTGAACATCTCCGCCATGACCATCAGCTGCGCCGCGTGCGCCGGCGCGTTGCGCGGCAGCGAGATGCTCACGCGGGAGCGGTATTCGCTGAGCCGCTGGCTGAAAGCTGCCGCGGCCTCCCGCTCCGTGATCTTGAGCCGCTCGAAGTCCAGCACCAGCTTGCCCTTTGTTTCCTTAAGGTAGGTCCTCAGTTCCTCGGCCAGCTTCTCGCCGTGATAGCGGTCCAGCGCGCCCTCAAGGCGCACCTTAAGCTGGTTGCGGCGCCCGTCGTATTCCTCCACCAGCACGGACAGCCGCTGCGGCACGTTGTGCTTCTGCAGCTGCGCCTCCAGCCACTCGCGCGTGAACGGCTCGGGCGGCAGGCGCCAGCCCTTGCGCGTCAGGGCCGGGTTCTGGAAGAGGTTAAAGCGCAGCTTGAAAGAGGTCCACAGGGCCGCGGCCACCGCGCCCCATTTCAGGAACTGGTTGGAGAAGGCGGGCGCGCCGAACTCGGCGTAGACGCGCTTCTTCAGGCGGTGCACCAGCGCGCGAGTGCGCAGCGTCGGCGCGAACAGCTCGCCGGGCAGGTACATCGGGTAGGTGGCCCGCAGCTCACGGGCGAAGCGCTCCGCCTTCAGGCGGAGGAAGGGGTTGGGGGAGGCCTTGTGCTTCAGGTAGCCGTTGAGCATGGTCTCGGCGACGCGGTAGATGGTGGGCCCCAGCTCGCGAAAATCTGCCTCGAAGCAGTACTCCTGCATCCGCTCTATCTCCGGCCCGGTCATGTGCGGGTGTTCCGTCAGCGAACGGAAGCCGCTGGCCCATTTCCAATAATGCTCGGGGTTATCGGCGAATTCTTTGCGGAACAGGTTCTGCGCCTTTACCTTATCGTAAAGCGGCGTGCCGGGGTTCGGGTTATAGATCATGAACTGGCACAGGTCGGGCTTCAGCGCCATCAGGCGCTTGTGCTCGGCCTTTATGATCTCCGGGGTCTGATAGTCGAAGCCGACTATCATGGACGCGAGGACGGTGATGCCGTTCTCCTTAAGCGCGCCGATGATCTCCTCTGGGGACTTGCTGTTGGCGCGCTTCTCGTAGCCGGACCGCTCGCCCTCGTAGCCCACCCAGACGCCGTCCACGCCCATCTCCAGCAGCTCCTCCGGGGTATACAGGGAAAGCGCCTTGAAGCTGGCAAAAACGAAGATGGACAGCGGCCTGCCGCCTTTCACCACCAGGTCGCGGAACTCCAGCGCGCGGTCGCGGTTGAGCAGGAATTCCTCGTCGAGGATGGTATACTGCGCGTCGGGGTTGGCCGCGAGATGCCGCTCGACCACGGCGTAGACGTCCGCGCCGGTCTTGAGCAGGCGCAGGTGCTGGCGCTTGAAAAAATGGGAGGTGGAGCAGAAGTCGCAGCCATTGGGACAGCCCAGGCCGGCGAAGATCATGCCGGTATAGGAGACGGTCTTGGAGAACACCTGCAGCCGGCTCTCGATGAAAGGGTGCTTGTGCTCGGCGAGCGGCGGCTGGCCCAGCAGATCGCGCATAAAGGCCACGCCCTCGCCGCGGCAGATATGGTCGCCGTAGGGGGTCAGGGCCTCGTCGGGCAGCACGGTGCCGAAGCCGCCCAGGACTATCTTGCTTTGCGGGGAATGCTCGCGCACCAGCGCGGAGAGCTCCTTCATGCGGTGATAGGTCACCATGATAAAGGAAATCCCCACGTACTCGTAACCCTTCTTAAGCTCCTTGATCAGCTCGCGGCGTGAGGGGTAATGCAGCACCACGGTCGGGTTCTCCAGGTTCTCGGCCATATAGTCCAGCGAGAACTGGCGGTGGACGGCGCGGGGGCTGAACATGCCCTGCGCGCGGGTAACCTGCGCGTGCAGCAGCTCGTAGCCCACGCTCTCGGCGTCGCCGTAGGCGGGGCCGATGGGGCGCATGACGCTGGTAAGCAGAAGTTTGGGTTGGGTCGCGGTGTCCACTGTCTCTCCCTGCTGCGCTGGAATACCCATATTATATGAAATCGGGGGCTAAGGCCGCCGCGCCCGGGCGAGCAGTTCCCGGTAATACTCCAGCGTGCGGCGCGCCATGATGGCCGTAGTGAAGTTCTCGCGCACCAGCGACACGGAGGCGGCCGAAAATCTTTCGCGCAGGCCGGGGTCTTTAAGCACCGTCTCCAGCCTGGCCGCGAGCGCGGCGCTGTCGCCGGGCGGGAAGAGCAGGCCGGTCACGCCTTCCTTCACTATCTCCGAATTGCCGGAGATGTCGCTGGCCACGGCCGGCACGCCCATCGCGAGCGACTCCCGGATGCTGCCGCTGAGAGCCTCGCCCTTAACGGCGGCGTTCACGCTGACGGAGGCGGCCGTGAGCAGGTTCTCCACGTCGTCGCGCAGGCCGAGGAAGCGGGCCTTTTCCTCCGGCAGGCTTTCGGCCCGGTACAGGGCCTTCAGCTCCGCGGAATCGGTGCCGCGTCCGGCGAAGACCAGCGCGAAATCCAGGCCGCGGGCGTACAGCTCCCGGGCGGCGCGCAGCAGGATATGCTGGCCTTTGTGAGCGCTGAAATTCCCGACCAGCATCACCACCGGCAGGCCCGGCGGCAGGGCCAGTTCTTTCAGGATCCCGGCGTCGGGCGGGCGGGGGGAGAAGCGGGCCGGGTCGGTGCCGCTGTAGACGGTGCGCACGCGCCCCGGTTCCACGCCGTAATCGGTCAGGATGCCGCGCACGGAATCGGCCACGGCTATCACGCCGTCTATCAGGGAGCTGGTGTACTTCAGCTTGGCGAAAAAGCCTTTGACGATGGGGTGCGAGACGCGGCGCGTGAAGATGAAGACGGGCTTATGGGAGGACAGGAACTTGGCCAGCAGGCCCATCGCGTGCGCCTTGGGGTGATGGGCCTGCATCACGTCAGGTTTCAGCTCCTCCAGCAGGCGCGCCAGCGCGCGGGCCGTTTTCAGGTCGTAGTCGCGGCGCGGCTGGAAGTGCCTCACCTCGAAGCCGTCGGCGCCGGCCTTGCGGCCCAGGTCGCCGCCCAGCGGGCAGGCTATTATATTCTCGTGGCCGAGGGCCCGGAGCTCGCGGGCCAGGTACAGCGCCTGCGCGGCGCCGCCGGACCAGCCGAAGCTCTCGGTAATATGGAGTATTTTTAGTTTTTCAGGCATTGGACCTACGCGGGGCTGGGCCTAAATACCGCCCTGGCCTGGGCCTTTCCGCACATCCCGAAAGGCCCCGATTCTGTTAAATTATAGTATATCGCAGCAGCAGGCACGGAGAGACTGATGAAAAAAGCCATTTTTACCCTGATAGCCGTCCTCGCCGCGGCGCCCGCCGGCGCCCAGCAGCTCCAGCCGATAGACGTGCAGCAACTGAAAGCCTCCTCCCGCGATTTCGTCACCCCGCTCCCCGCCGCCGCCGCCAAGGCCGGCAATTACTACCTGGACGAGAACTCCTACGACCCGCTCCTGATGCGCCGCCGCCCCGCGGCCGAGAAGCTCCACATCATCGGCGGCACCATAGAGATCCCCGGCATAGACGGCACCATAGATTTCGCGCGCAAGTTCCGCCAGGCCGGCTACCAGCGCCACGACCTGCAGAGCGACGTGGCCCTGACGGTCTACACCAAGAACCTCCCCAAGATCCTCTTCCAGGTCATCTTCGGCATCGCCGAGGACAACGGCAATCCGGCCGGCGGCACCTACGGCGACCAGAACCCCGTGGTACAGGACCCGCCCATCGCCCTGCCCACCGAGGCCGACATCCTGGCCCTGGACGTGCCCGAGGACGAAAAGCAGCGCCTGCTGGTGCAGCTGCGCAACTCCAAGCTGCACATCGAAGGCCGCATCAACCCCTTCCGCAAGAAAGAGATGCTCAGCATGTACAAGCAGATCATCGCCGAAGAGCGCGCCAAGGGCATAGAGCCCGTCTACGGCCTGCCGCACGAGTGGAGCCCGGAGTTCAGGGCTTACTGCCGCGAGAAAGGCGAGATCATCCCGCTGACCTTCACCAAGCTGCTGACCGCGCTGGCCTCCGGCGTGACCTCCCGCCACTTCAAGACCGGCCAGGAAAGCGCGATGATAGAGTACATCCTGTCCCGCGAGGAAGGCTCCGTTACCATGGACCAGCTGTTCCGCCGCGGCTACCAGCTGCATAACGGCGACGTCTACCTCACCATCCTCGCCATCGAGAACATCCTGGGCGACAACTGGCGCCACCCGGAGCGCGACAAGCTGGCCGTCACCCGCAAGCTCGCTAACATCAGCAATTTCTACCAGGGCAAGGGCGACAAGTACGGCGCCTGGTACCACTTCCACGGCATCATGCTCTACGGCTACGTGCGGGGCGGCTTCCGCGCGGCGCTCATCGGCGGCATAGAGACCGCCGGCTCGCACGTGCTGGGCAGCGCGCACGACGGCGCCGACGAGCAGCAGGAAGACTACGTCAACTCCACCGGCGGCAGGATAGGCGCGCGGGTGGCCAAGGCCGTCAACGAGAAGCAGTACGAGGGCTTCACTCCGGACAAGAACTACTGCGACCCGAACGTCTACCTGGACCTTTCGGAAGATTTCCGCGACCGGCTCGAATACGTGGAGAGCACGGACTTCAAGGCCGACCTCGACGAGGCGCGCATGTGGCTCAAGCCGCTCTACCGCGACTACCTGGACTGCCATGTCGAGATCATCTACAACGACTACAGCGGCCAGCTGAATTCCAAGTACATCGTGAAGAAAGACCACGTGGACTTCAAGAAGGGCAAAAGCAAGCCGATCCTGATCAACCCCATGCACGAGCTGGTGAAGGCCCGCGCCTTCATCTCCGGCTGCCTGGCCTCCGAGACGCCGGTGGGCACCAAGGGCTTCGGCGCCGCCGGGATACCGGCCCGCATCTGGGTGGACGCGGAATAAACCCGCCGGGGAAGAAAAGACCGCGGCGCAGGCCGCGGTTTTTCTTTTGTAGAATTTAGCTGCGGTCCAAGGAGGCCATATGCAGAACTTCACTTTCGTCAATCCCACCAAGATCATTTTCGGCAAGGCCGTAGTGGCCAAGCTGGGCCCGGCCGCCGCGGCGGCGGGCAAGAAGGCCCTGCTGGTCTACGGCAGCGGCAGCATAAAAAAGAACGGCGTCTACGACGTGCTGACCGGCGCCCTGAGGGCCAACGGGGTGGAGATAGTGGAGCATCCCGGAGTTAAACCCAACCCGGTGCTCTCGCACGTCAAGGCCGGCATAGAGAAGGCCAAAGCCGGCGGCTGCGACCTGGTGGTGGCGGCCGGCGGCGGCTCCGTCATCGACGAAGCCAAGGCCATTGCGGCCGGGGCCAAGTTCTCCGGCGACGTCTGGGATTTCTTCTGCGGCAAGGCCGAGATCCGCGAAGCGCTGCCGCTGTTCACCGCGCTGACGCTGCCCGCCACCGGCTCGGAGATGAACGCCGGCTGCGTGGTGACCAACGAGGCCACCTCGCAGAAGTACTCGGCCCACAGCCCGGCGCTATTCCCTCTGGTCTCGGCCCTCGACCCCGAGACCACGCTCACGCTGCCGCGCGAGCAGGTGGCCTACGGCGCGGTGGACTCGCTCGCCCACATCATCGAGGGCTACTTCACCACCAAAGACGCCGACGCAGAGATCACCGACGAGGTGGTGCACGCCCTGGCGCGCTCCGTCGTGGCCTCAACAATGCGCATCCTCAAGGACCCGGCCGACTACAACGCCCGCGCGTCCATGATGTGGTCCGCCACCCTGGCCCTGAACGGCCTGGCCACCTGCGGCTATGGCGGGATGAACTTCATCAACCACGCCATAGAGCATTCCCTCAGCGCCCTCTACGACATCGCCCACGGCGCCGGCCTGGCCATCGTCATGCCTGCCTGGTTCCGCCACCACCTCGAGACCGCCGGCCCCGCGCGGCTGCAGAAGTTCGGCGCGGCCGTCTTCGGCGTGCGTACCGCCGAGGAGACCATCCAAGCCTTCGAGGATTTCTTCCGCAAGGCCGGCGCCCCCGTGCGCCTGCCCGAAGCCGGCATCCCCGCCGACGACATCCCCAAGATCGCCGCCAACGCCATGGGCCTCATCCGCATGTGGGGCATGCACCACGAGCAGCCCGAAATCGAAAGGATCCTCTCCAAAGCAAAGTAAGCGAGCAGAGAAGCATAAAGCAAGAGAAGCCCCGGAAGGGGCTTCTCTATTTTGGCGGCCTAGCGCAGGGACGGGTCCCGAAAAACCGCGGTCGGTGCATTGTCGCTTCGCTCCACACGCACACAGTGCTCGCCGCTGCCCGTCTCGGCCTCGGCGCTACGCAAGCCTCGGCCTCCGACATGCTTTTTCGGGACCCATCCCTGCGCTCTCCGCCGGTTTCTAAATGCTACAGCATAGTGGCAGACAAACGGAGGCGACGGCCGGGGAGGGGTTCCGTGCGATTTTGGGGAAAGGGGGCCCCGCCCATAATTTCCCAAGGGCGGGGGGAAACCGCGCAACGGTTTCCCTCTGCCCATGAGCACGGGGCCCCTCCCCGGCCGGCCCCCGACTGGGCATCTCGCGGCTCTCTCCTAAACCAAAAAAGCCCCTTTCGGGGCTTCTCTGCTCTCGGCGGGTTGCGTCAGCCGAGGAGGTATTCCAGGTACTTGGCGTACATTTTGACGGCGCGGTCGGCGGAGCGGAAGACCGGGAGGCCGAGAGACTGCGCGTAGTCGCAGTACGGCTCGTAGCGGGTGCCGGAGCCCACGCAGAACAGCAGCGGCTTGCCCTCGCCCCGCGCCTCTTCGGCCGCGGCCCGCAGGAAAGACTTATCGAGATCGTCGGGGTAGGCCCCGCCCTTCGGCAGCGTGTTCATCATCGCCGTCAGCGGGATCATGGAGACGATGGCGCCAGAGAACTCGTCGGAGCGCAGCGCCGCCTTGACCACCCCGCCTATCGCCGCGTCGGTCGCCATCGGAGTGATGTCCAGCGGGTTCTTCGCGTCCACGATGGAATCCAGCCGGTGCTCCTTCAGCACCCCGTCCATCTCGGCCGCCAGTTCCTTGCTCATGTCCGCCGTCACGCGGCCGCCCACGCCGTCGGCCATGCCGGCCGCCTCGAAGCCGGCGTTGCTGATGAAGAAAGTGTTGCCGTGCTTCGGCGCCGCGTACCCGCCGAAGGTGCAGGCCAGCGCGGCCAGGTCGTTGAACTCGTCGAAAGTCTCCGCCACCAGCGCGCCCGCGCTCTCCATGATCAGGCGCGTCACCAGGTAGTCCCCGGCGATGGAAGCCGTGTGCCCCATCACCGCCTTCTGCCCGACGGCCGTGCGGCCCGCCTTGTAAAGCACCACCACCTTGCCCTTCGCGCGGGCCTTCTCTATGACCTTCGCCAGCGCCAGCCCGTCGCCGGGCTTGAAGCCCTCCATGTAGACCAGCAGCACCTTCAGGTCGGCCTCGTCGGCCAGGCGCTCCACGTAGTCCGGCACGGTGATATCCTGCTGGTTGCCCACGGTAATGCTGTAGGCCGGCTTAAGCCAGGGCATCTTGCTCACCGTGGAGATCACGAAGGCCCCGCTCTGGCTGACGAAGGCGGTCTTCGCCATATTCGGATTCACTCCGAGCGGGTGCTCCATCTTGTACTCCGGAATGAAGAAAGTGTTCAGCTTCACCCCGTTGAGCACGATGCCCATGGAGTTGCCGCCGGAGAGCGCGAAATCCGGGTTCTTGTCCTTGGCGGCGGCGATGGCGTCCACCACGGTGCCGGCCATACCCTCGGAGCCGGACTTCTCGCCCATGCCGCCGGAGATCAGCACCACGCCGTTGACCTTGCCCGACTCGCCGGCCTCGGCCAGCACGCGCGGCACTTCGGGCGACGGCACGGCCACCACGTACATGTCCACCTTCTCCGGCAGCTGCGCCGGGGAGGGGAAACACTTCACGCCGTCTATCTCGGCCACGCCCTCCTTGATGATGTACGTATGCTCCCTGGGAAAGCCGGCCTTCACGATGTTATTGAGGATGATGCGGGCCATGTTCAGCTTCTTCTCGCTGACGCCCACTACGGCCGCACTCTTGGTGTGGATAAGGCCGTCTACGCCCTGCACGGACGGCTTGCGGCGGAGCGCGGCTTTTTTAGCCGGGCGGAGGCGCAGCACCCCGTCGAGGGCGGTCAGCCGGCCCTTCGAGACGGCCAGCGGGTTGATCTCGAACTCCTCTATAGCCCAGGGCGAAGAGCCCCCGTCGCAGAAATGCTTCATCAGGTGGGAGAATCCCTCGAGCCATTTTATTATCTCGCCGGCCTGAACCAGCTCGCGGCCGCCGCGCACCTTGCCCGAGGTGTACTTCCAGATCCAGCTGCCGGCCAGGAACCTCTCCCAGGCCCCGGTGTTGAAGGCCAGGCGGGCGGGAATGACGGAAGGGGAAGTGCCTGGGCGCAGCGACTTGGTCAGCGCCTCGGCGTTGGTGCCGCCGGGCCCGAGGGTGATCACGGGGCCGAAGGCGTCGTCGGAGCGCGCGCCCAGCAGCAGCTCCTCGCCGAGCGCGAAAGCGGAATGCGGCACGAACTCCACGGCCATGAAACCGTCGGCGTCTGCGAACTTGGCGGCCATGGCCTTCATGGCCGCGCCCAGCGCCTCCGGGGTCTTGTCCGTTATCTTGACGCCGCCGGCTTCGGTCTTGTGCAGCGTCGCGGCCGAGACCAGCTTCAGCACCGCCTTGTCGCCGGGGAGTTTGCCGCAGGCGTCGGCCGCCGCGGCGGCCGCGTCGAACCCTTTGGCCCCGTACAGGCAATACTTGGGCGCCCCCAGCCCGGCCAGCTCGAAAACCCGGTAGACCTCCGGTTCGCTGAGGCTCTTGCGCCCTTCTCCGCCGGCCGCCGCCAGTATGCGTTCTATCGCGTCAAAATTTTCCATATCGTCTCCGTGTAGCTCAGCCTATCTTTTCCACCGCGGCCTTCTGCGCGTAAGCCAGCGCCTGCGCCCGGTCAATGAAACCCGCGCCCACGCTGAGGCAGTCGGACGCGGCCGCGCCCGACGCCAGCTTCAGGGTGCGCTCGAAATCGAAACCGTTGAGGAAGCCGAACAGGAACCCGGCCATGAACGAGTCGCCCGCCCCTACGGCGCTCTTGACGGCGCCCAGGCGCGGCGGCCTGGCGCGCCAGAGCCCGAACGGGGAAGCCGCGTAGGTGGGTTTGTCGCCGTCGGTAACTATCAGCGTCTTCAGGCCGGCGCGGCGCCAACGGCGGAAGAAAGCGGCCACTTTGGCGGGACTGAAGGGGCTGCCGCAGAGCTCCTGGAATTCGAACCGGTTTATCTTCACGCCCTCGGCCCCGGCGGCTATGGCCTCGGCCAGCGCCGGGCCGCTGGTGTCGAAAACGGTGAAGCAGCCGCGCGCCGCGGCCAGCTTTACGAGCGAGGCGTAGAAGCCCTTTTTCAGCCCGGCCGAGACCCGGCCGCAGACGGCGGCCGCGCGGAAGCGCCCTGTCAGCGCCGAGAATTTCTTGAGGAAGGCCGCCTGGGCCGCGGCTGGAACGGCCGGGCCCTCTTCGTTCAGGTCGGTAGTCACGCCGCGCCGGTCCACTACGGTATAGCAGACGCGCGACTCGCCGGCGGAGTGGTGCTGCACGAAGGAAGTGAAGTTCTCTTTCTTCAGGCGCCCGGCTATCCAGCGGCCGTTATAGCCGCTGGCGAAACCGGCGATGGGGGACTCCAGGCCGAGCGAGCGCAGCGCGCGCGCCACGTTGACGCCCTTGCCGCCGGGCAGGGTTACGGCGTCGCCCAGGCGGAAGATGCGGCCCGTCTCGAAATCGGGGACCACTACGGTCTTGTCTACCGAAAGGTTGAGGTTTACGATAAGGGCGTTCATTCGGTAAGTAAAATTTAGCATTTTGACGGGGGGTTTTGAAACCTAACTTTTATATAATAATGGGATGAGCAAAGCCCTGAAGATCATTGCCTGGTCGGTCGGCGGCCTCGCGCTGGCGCTCGGCGCCGCGGCGCTGGGACTGAAACTTTATTTTACCCAGGCCCGCCTCAAGGCGCTCACCACGGACTTCGCCGCCAGGAACCTGCGCCGCGAGGTCACCTTCGACTCGGTAGCGCTAGGGCTCAAGGGCCTGGCCATCTCCAACCTGCGCGTCTCCGAGTACCCGGACTTCAAGCGCGGGGAATTTTTCAGCGCGGCCTCGTTCGCGGTGCGCCCCTCTTTCCGCTCCCTGCTGCGCGGCGAGATCAAGATCAACTCCGTCACGGCCGACGCGCTGAAGATGCGCGTGAAGGAAGTGAAGCCGGAAACCTACAATTTCTCCGACCTCATGGCCGCGCCCGCGCAGGAACCCCGGCCGGCTGCCGCGCCGGGGCAGCGCCAGGAAGCGGCCCCGCCGCAGTTGTCCGTCTCCAGCCTCAAGGTGAGGGGCTCTTCCTTCTCCTACGCCAACTCCGCCGGGGACTTGGCCGTGACATTGAAGGACATCAACCTTTCCGCTTCCGGCATCTCTCCCTCCGGCCTGTTCCCGGTTGAGGCCGACTTCACGCTGGCCGTGGCCTCGCCCTACTTCAAGGGCGAGATCCCGGCGGCGCTTAAAGGCCGGCTGGCCCTGGGCGGGTTCGACCCGTCCAAGGGCACGGCCGAAATAGAGCGGGCCTCGCTGGCGCTGGGCGGGGTCAAAGCCGAGGCGAAAGGCTCGCTGCGCAACCTCCTGGAGCCCGACGCCAAGCTGGCCCTCGTCATTAAACAGTTCTCCACGGCCGACCTCAGGACGGTCTTCAAGGGCCTGCCGCCCAAGATCCTGCTGCCGGAAATAGAGGCCGACGCCGACTTCAAGCTGACGGCCAAGGACGTGGCCCTGCGCGCGGTGGCGCTGCGCGCCGGCCCGGTCAGGGCCAGCCTGAAAGGCCGCGCCGCCTGGAACCCGCGCGCCGCCTACGACATCCAGGCCGAGGTGAAAGCCCAGGTGCCCGAGATCGACACGACGCTGCTGGCGAGGAAGGCCAAAGACTTTCCCGTGCCCAGGGGCCTGAAGCTGCCGCTCGCCGAAGTGGCGGCGAGGCTGAGGCTGAAGGACGGCACGGCGGAGATCTCTTCCTTCACGCTGGACTCCGCCCCGCTGTCCGCCTCCGGCCGGAGCACGGTGAATTTTTCCGGCGCGCTGAAGGCCGCCGGCGCCGTGAAGGCGGAGATAAAGAATTTCGCGCGGGTGGCGGACATCGCCCCGGACCAGCTCAAAAGCTACGCCCTTTCCGGCGCTGCCTCGGCGGCGGTGGACTTCGCTTACGCCGGCGGCAAGCCCTCGGCGTCGGGCCGGGCCTCGCTCAACGGCCTCGGGGCCGCTTTCGCCGGGCGCGCGCTCACGGGCCTTTCCGGAACGGTAGACTTCACTATGGATTCCGCCGCCTCGAAAAAGCTGCAGGGCAAGCTGGACGGCGAAGAGCTAACCGCCTCCTTCAAGGCCCGCGACCTGCTGAAGCATCCCAAGGCCGACTTCGACCTGAACCTGGCGAAGCTGGTAGTCAAAGATCCTCCGGCCGCGCCGGCTAAAGCCGCGGCCAAACCCGCGGGCGCCGGCGCCGCGGGCGGAGAGCCCTTTTACCTCGACGTGGCGGGGGCCGCCCGCCTGGGCGCGATAGAGCATCCCAACTTCCGCTGCGGCCCCGCCGAGCTGAAACTGAACCTGGCTAACATCTCCGACGACATGAAAGCTCTGGACGGCTCGGCCTCGTTCACCGCCGGGCCTGGCCGGCTGACCGAGCTTTACGTGCTGGCCGGCAAGCACAAGGCCGCCAAGGTGGCGCTGTACCCGCTCCTGGTGCTGCAGAAATCCTCCAAGCTGGCCAAGGGCCTTAACCTGCCCGACTTCAACAACATAGATTTCGAAGTGCTGGAAGGCGACTACTCTTTCAGCAAAGGCCTGATGAAACTGAACAAGTCCGCGCTGACCGCCGAGGTGGCGGACGTGAACTCCTCCGGGACCATCAACCTGCCCGCCGAGAAGCTGGACATGAAGATCCTCACCACCCTGAAGAGAGCCAGCGGCGTCACCATGAGCGCCCCGGTGGGCATGCTGGTGAAGGGCACCTTCACCGACCCGCAGGTAAAGCTCGACGTAAAATCCATCGCCGAGCAGCCGGCCGTGAAGAAGGCGCTCGACAAGCTGGCCCCCGGCGCGGACAAGCTCCTGAAAGGCCTGTTCAAGAAAAGATGAAGATCAGCTCACTCTATCTCGCCCCGCTGCTGCTGCTGGCCGCCTGCGCCGGCAGCCGCCAGCAGGCCAGCCTCACCAGCGAACCGTCCATCGAGCGGGCTCTCGACCTGCTCGACGCCACCCCGCACGGCAAGCCCCTGCTGCGTTTCCTGGCCGACAGCGGCGTGGCGCTGCAATACTCCAACACCGCCGGCCGCTGCAGCAAGTTCGGCCTTCAGGCCCGCAAGATCTACGTGCCGGTCGACTACAAAGGGGCCGACCACGTGCTGGCCGCGGCCGTCGGCCGCTCCGCCTATATCTACCAGCTCTTCTCCGAGAGCGGCATGGACGAGATCATCTCCGAAGAGGAAGAACTGGCCGCCCTTTTTCAGGCGCGCCTGGCCCTGGAGCTGAAGCTCACCAACGAGCACTTCGCCAAGGCGGGCGGCGCCCCCGAAGTCAAAGCCGCCTTCTGCAACTACATCCTGGAATCCTCCGGCTACGCCATGGCCCAGGCACGCAAAGAGGCCCTTTCCTCGGACCCCGTCTGCCAGCGGCCTCTGGACACCATGGAGAACCAGCGCGTCTGGCTGGAAAAGATGCGGCAGGCCATCAACGACGAGACCTTCTACCAGCTGCTCTACGAGCGCGACATGGCCCGCGTCAGGAAGGGCGCCCTGCAGATGAGCGAGGCCATGCGCAAGGACGCAAACCTGCGCGCCCTGCCCACCTACGAGATCTACCGCTACCAGCGCAGTTTCTACGACAAACAGAGCGACATCTTCACGCGCTTCGCGCGGCTTTACTCGGGCGAGATCGCCAGGGACGCCGCCTGGCGCGCCGGGCGCCGCGAAGAGATAGACTTGGCGAGGGAGGAGTTCTCCGACTGCAACCTGCCCTAGCGGCGGCTAACCTATGAGCACGCGCTACGATATCTGCTTCGTCACGGCGGGGAACAAGGCCTCGGCCGAAAAGCTGGCCGCCGGGCTGCTGCGCGGGCGCCTGGCCGCCTGCGTGTCTGCCGTGCCCGGAGTGAAGTCTTCCTACTGGTGGAAGGGCCGCCTGGAAAAAGCCTCCGAGGTGCTGCTGCTGGTCAAGACGCGGCGCGCGCTGCGCAAGGAAGTCCTGAAGTTCATGAAGCGGCACCATCCCTACGCCGTACCGGAGGTCCTCTTCGCCGAGATCGCCGCCGGGTCCCCGGAGTACCTGGCCTGGCTGGGCGCCAACACCGTTCTTTCCGCCGACCCGCAGAAGGGTAAGGCACCGGAGATAAAAAAATGAAAAACACGCTGCACGTGGTAGTGGTGGTAGTGGTGGGTTCGCTGCTGGGGATGTTCCTCACCAAGCTGTTCGGCATCTGGTTCCCGGAGGGCAGCCAGGTAGCGGGGCTCATCAACACCGGCATCAGCACCGGGCTCAACCCGACCACGGTGGACCTGACGCTGGTGCAGGTTACCGCCGGGCTGGTCTTCAAATTCAACATCGCCAGCATCCTGGGCATCTTCCTCTCGGCCCTGGTCTACAAGCAGCTTGTAAAATGACCCTCATACTCGCCTCCAAATCGCCGCGCCGCAAGGAGTTGCTGAAGCGGGCCGGCATCAAGTACCGCTGCGTGCCCAGCCATATCGCCGAGGTTTCCTCCTACAAGCGCCCGGACCTGGTAGTAAAGGAGCTCGCCTACAAGAAGGCCCTGGCCGTCGCGCAGAAGCACCCGGGCTCCCCGGTGCTGGGCTCGGATACGCTGGTCTGGTGCAAGGGGCAGGCCCTGGGCAAGCCCGACGGACACAAGGACGCGCTGCGCCTGCTGCGCCTGCAGAACGGCTCCTGGCAGGCCGTGCATACCGGCGTGGCGCTGATCTGGCTGGACCGCGGCGTCTTCCTGGCCGGCGGCGAAGTTTCGCGCTGCAAGGCCCGCCGCCTGCCTGAAACCGAACTAAGGGCCCTGGCATCTAAACATCATGACAAGGCCGGCGCTTACGCGGTGCAGGACAAGGACGACAGATTCATTGAGAAGATAGAGGGCCGCTTCGACACCATCGTCGGGCTGCCGGTAAATTTGGTGCGCCGCTTCCTGAAGCGGGCCGGAGCTGAAAATGCATAAAATAAAAAAAACCTTCCACCTGGCCTACGGCCACCGACTGCTGAACTACAAAGGCAAGTGCGAGAACCTGCACGGCCACAACGGCGTGGTAGAAGTCACGCTGAAGGCGGCGCGGCTGAATTCAGAGAAGATGGTGATGGACTTCACCGAACTCGGGCGCACGATGAAACTGTGGCTCGACTCCAACCTGGACCACAAGGTGATCCTGGCCGCCGCCGACCCGCTGGCGCCGGTCCTGAAAAAATTGGGCCAGAGCTGCTACCTCACGGCGGATAATCCCACCGCCGAGGTCCTGGCCAAGCTGGTCTACGACACCGCCCGCGGCCTGCGCCTGCCCGTGGACGAGGTGGCGTTCTGGGAAACCCCTACCTCGATGGCTTCCTACAGGAAATAATTATGAACGAACAAACCAACCATTACGAGATCGCCATAGTCGGTTCCGGGCCGGCCGGCTTCACCGCGGCCATCTACGCCGTGCGCGGCGGGGCCTCCACGGTGCTCTTCGGCGGCGTCGCCCCCGGCGGCCAGCTGCTGCAGACCATGGAGATAGAGAATTACCCCGGCTTCGTGGACCCGGTCGTCGGGGCGGACCTGATGATGCGCATGCTCAAGCAGGCCGCGCGCCTCGGCACGCGGGTGCTGCAGGAATCGGTGAGCGAGGCTGACTTCTCCGCCAGCCCCTTCAAGCTCAAGGCCGGCGGCAGGGACTACACCGCCGACGTTGTCATCCTGGCCACCGGCGCGCAGGCCCGCTGGCTCGGCATGCCTTCGGAGGAGAAGTTCAAAGGCAAGGGCGTGTCGGGCTGCGCCACCTGCGACGGCTTCTTTTTCCGCGGCAGGGAAGTCTGCGTCGTGGGCGGGGGAGACTCCGCGGCGGAGGACGCGCTGTTCCTCACCAAGTTCGCCACCAAGGTTTACCTGGTGCACCGCCGCGACAAGCTGCGCGCCAGCTTCCGGCTGCAGGAGAAGCTGAAAGCCAACCCCAAGATAGAGCTAATCTACGACCACGTCCCCGAAGAGTTCATCGGCGAGGGCAAACTGACCGCCGTTAACCTCAAGAACGTCAAGACCGGCGCCGTGCGCCGCCTGGAAGTGCCCGGGGCTTTCATAGCCATAGGGCACACCCCGGCCACGGAACTGGTCAAAGGCAAGCTCGCCCTCGACGAGTCCGGGTACGTCCTGGCCAATGACAAGACCGAAACCTCCGTCCCCGGGGTGTTCGCCGCCGGCGACGTGATGGACACGCGCTACAAGCAGGCCGTGGTGGCGGCCGGCGCCGGCTGCAAGGCCGCGCTGGAGGCCCTGGAGTTCCTGGAATAACGCTTGCGGGCAAGAAAAAAGGACGGCCCGGGCCGTCCTTTTTTTCGCCCCGACGGAGCTACGCGTGCGGCAGTATGTTCAGTTTGCGCAGGTCGCGGCTGGTGCGGCGGATATCCTTCACGAAGATGCGCCAGCCCTTCAGCAGGTTCTGCCGCTCTTCCTCGCCGATGGCCGGCGTGAAGACCCGGCTGGACACCCTGGGCGTCCACTGCGGCGCGAGCCCCAGCCCGCGCGCGGCCGCCAGGCCCGCGCCCATGGCGGTGGCCTCGCTCTCTTCCAGCGCCGTCAGCCGGGCGCCGGTGACGTCGGCCTGGAACTGCAGCAGCCAGTCTATCTTGGAGAGCCCGCCGGAAACCTTCAGCTCTTCTATCTTCAGGCCCTTGCGCTTCACCAGGTCGAAAGCGTCGGCCACCATGTAGGCTATGCCTTCCGTCACGCCGCGCACCACGTCGTACTTGTCGGAGTGGGGGGAAAAGCCGGAGAAGGTGGTGAAGGTGGTATAGTCCCAGTACGGCGCGCCCAGGCCGCCTATGGCGGGCAGGCAGTGCAGGCGGTTCGCGGACTTGCGGCACATGCCGTCCACGTCGGAGATGTCCTCGAAAAGCCCGAACTTCAGCCGCAGCCATTCCAGCGCGGTGCCGGCGGAATTTACCGTGCTCTCGGTGAAATAGCGGATGTTCTTCTTGCCCCGCCCTTCCTGCCAGCCGAAAGAGTTCAGCAGCCCGCGGATCTTCAGCGGCTTGCGGCCGGTGTTCACCAGTAAAAACGCCCCGGTGCCGTAGTTAAGCGCGGCCGAGTTGGGCGCCTCGAGCCCGAGGCCCAGCATGGCCGCCTGCTGATCGCCCAGCATGGCCGTCACCGGGATGCGGCGGCCGCCGGCCTCCACATAACCGAGCCTCCCGACGCTGGGTTTTATCTCCGGCAGCAGCGCGGCGTTTATACCGAAAGCGGACAGCAGCTTTGGTTCCCAGCGCAGCCGGCGCAGGTTGAACAGCAGTGTGCGCTGCGCCTGGGAGGGGTCGGTAACGAAGGTCTTGCCTCCGGAGAGCCGCCAGATTATATAGGTGGCCACCGGGGCGGCCAGCAGGCGGCCAACGGCCGCGGCGGCCTTCACCTCCGGGAAATTCTCCAGCGCCCAGGCCATCTTGGAGGCGCTGTAATACGGGGTCTTGTACAGGCCGGTCAGGTCGTGGATCCTGGTGTTGGAGAGCGGCACCTTGGCGAGCAGCTCCAGCGCGCGGCCGTCCTGCCAGCTCAGCGCGGGCGCCAGCGGCGCGCCGGTGGCCTTGTCCCAGAACACCACGGTGGAGCGCTGCGCGGCTATGCCCAGGGCCGACACTTCGGCGCCCTCCGGCAGTTTCTTCAGCACCTCGTCGAGGCTGTCGGCCTGCGACTGGAACAGTTTCTCGGCGTCGTACTCGGCGCGGCCTGGCCCCGGGTAGGAGGCTTCCAGTTTGCGCTGCGCTTTATAGCGGATATTGCCTTCGGGGTCGAAGGCCAGCGCCCGGGAGCTGGAGCTCCCCTGGTCAAGCACGATTATGAATTTATCGCCCATCACTCGCCCTTCTTTATTATCCTGATGTCCACCGCGGTCTTGCGCACCGCCTGCTCCAGCAGCTTCTGCCTGGCTTCGGGCGCCAGGTCAGGGCTATCCAGCAGCCGGCCCAGCCCCGCCACGGTCACGTCGAGCGCCTTCTTGTAAAGGTCGAACTGGTTCAGCACGCCCAGCACCGCCTCTCGGTTGGGAAAGGCCCATTTGGCGGTCTTGCTGACGCTGGCGGTGAAAGCGTTGCCGGCGTATTCGCCCCCGCTCTTCGCCGAGCGGGAGATCTCCTCGGCCACGCGGTCCAGCTCGGCCTGGATCTCCTGCATCTTCTCTTTCAGCCGGCCGTAGCGGTCCACCAGCACCTCGATGTGCCCCGGCACCGGCAGCTGCGGCTGCGGCGCCGGCCGCGCCCCGCCGAAAAAGACGGGGCAGAGGGACTTGTAATCGCACCAGCCGCACTGGCGGTCGCCCGGCGCGGGCTCGAACTTCTGGCCGCGTATGCCGTCGGCCACGCCGAGCGCGCGCTCCCAGAAACCGCCTATCTCACGGTCGCCGGCGCGTTCGAAAGAGTATTCCTTGTTGGTCGGCACGTGGTAGTAAAGCAGTTCGCGGATCTTCACGGAGGCGACGCGGGTGCCGTAGGTCTCGGCGATCTTTTCCTTCAGCCGCGGGTCCAGCTCGGTGATCTTCTGGTACATGTAGAGCTGGGCGGGCTCGCGCTTCACGTCCTTGCCGGTCTTGTAATCGATGATGGTGATCTCGCCGCCGCCCAGGTGCTCTATGCGGTCGGAGATGGTGCGCACCAGCAGGCCGTCCACCTCCACGTCGGTGGCATACTCCACCAGGAAGGGCGGGGCGAAGCGGGAGCGGTTGTGCTCGTAATAGGCCTTCAGCATCAGCAGGCCCTTCTGGTAATCGTCGTCGGACTTGGTCTGGGTGCGGTAGCCCTTCTCCAGGTAGGATTTGGCGTTCCACTCCGTCCGGAAGGCCTCGCAGACCTCCTCTATCGTCGGGAAGGGGGGATTCTTGACGGAGTACAGGAACTCCAGCGCCGAATGGATGGCCGAGCCGAAGGCGAAGTAGAACTTGGGCTCTTCCTTGATCTTGTCTATGTACTTGAACTTGTACTTGAGCGGGCACTCCTCGTAGAGCGACATCTTGGAGTAGGAGAAAGCCAGCAGCCCGTCCTTCTTCGCCGGGGCGGGGGGCGGGACCTCGCCGAACAGGTTGGGCCCGGCGGCGGGAGCGGCGTCAGCGCTATTTTTTTTCTTCATAGGACAAAAGTTCCGTGACCCTGTTCTCGTAGCCCGGGCCGCCGATGGAGGTCAGCACCTTGCCGGTCCACGGGGCGTAATACTCGTAGATCCACGACGGCATGCCGGCGGCGCGGCGGCGCACCTTCACGCAGTCCGCGAACTCGCCCGCGCCTACCTTGATCTTCAGGCCGGCCCGCTCCACGCGGAACTCCAGCCGGCCCTCCGGGCCGCGGGCGGTCCAGGTCTTGCCCTGCGTGAGCGGGTAGGCGAGGACCACGGTATCCTTGCGCTCCTGGTTCTCCACAAAATTCATGCCGGCGAAGCGGTAAACCTTCTTCTGGCTGCTCACCAGCTGGTCTCCGGCGTAAAAAGCGCTCTTCAGCACTGCGCCGCGGGAGGTGTGGTCGGCCACCTCCACGGTCTGCGTGGCGTTCTTGCCCAGCGTCTGGGAGTCGCCGTACTTCCATTTCAGGCCGGGCCCGGCGGGGAAATAATCGGGGCAGACGAAGATGCGGCGGAAGAGGTCTTCGGGCATCTTGTACGCCGGGTACTCGCGGGCGAGGCGCTCCAGCAGCGGCTGCGAGCGGCCGCAGAGGCCCAGCTTCACGGAGTAGAGCTCCGCCGCCGCGGCCAGCGCCTTCGGGGCCTCGGGGGCCGCCGGGTTCTTCAGCGCGAAGGCGCTGTACTTCTCGGCCGCCTGCAGCAGCCGGCCCTGGCGCTCCAGCTCCTGCCCGTCGCCATAGCGCGGCCCGCAGCCTGAGGCCGCCAGCAGCAGTAACGGGAAAAATACGGCTAAAAACCCTCGCGTCATTGATATCATTATATAAAATCGCGCGGCCGCAGCCCCGGCGGGGAAAACTGTGGCGGCTTTTTTGTATTATAGGAGTATGGGTAAGACTTTTATCGTTTTTCTTACTTTAGCGTTCCTCACCGGCTGCTCCGGTATGCGCAGGTCCTCCACGGCGGAAGACGAGACCGTTGAACTGCCTTCGCGCGGCGGCGACTCCTCCCAGGCCTTCTCGCTGCCGGGCGTGCCGCTTAAATTCATGCCGCCCGCGGCCAGGACCAAGGCCGCCGCGCCGGCGCCCTCCGCCGAGCAAAAGCCGGCGGAAGCGCCCAAACCAGCTCCCGCTCCTGAACCCGAGCCCGCGCCCGCAGCGGCCGCGCCGGCCGACAGCGCCGCCAGCGGCGACCTGGAATACCACATCTCCGCGGCCAAGAGATACGCCGCCAAAAAGCAGTATAAGTCCGCTGCCGCGGAATACGGCGCGGCGGTGCCCTTTGTGCCGGCCGGCGACGCGCGCGCGGTGCAGTTCCTGGAGCGCCAGGGCGCCATGCTGCTGCGGGCCGGCGCCGAACCCAAGGCCAAAGACGCCTTTTCAGCCGCCATAGACAAGGCCAAGGCCCTTAAAGCCGGCGGCAATGACCTGGCCAACGCCCACCTGGGCCTGGGCTATTGCCTGGAAAAAGCCAAAAACATCCCAGAGGCCTTGAAGAACTACGAAAAGGCCAAAGATCTTACGACAAGCCCTAAACTGAAAACCCGCATAACCCAGACCATCGCCGGTCTCAAAGCCGCAAAGTAGAACACCCAAAAAGCTCCCGCTGCCTTTTTAAAAAGGCAGCGGGAGCCTTTTCCTATGCGGCAGAATACTGCTTAAGTTTTGTATTTTATGATACAATTAATTGTATTTTAGAGACTGTATAAGAGGGCAAAAATGAAAACACATATAGCCGAAAAAGCGGCCGCATTAGGATTCAAATCCGCTGAGAGCAGCGATCCCAGCCTGACTTTAGCCGAAGTGATAGAGAGCCGGGAGCTGCGCTACTGGGAGGCCTTTCCGGTGCTGCTGGCCAACGCGGCGCAGGGGGGAAAGCTGGACCCGCAGGCCGCCGCCGGCGCCCTGCCGGAAGAGGACCGCAAATACCTTAAACTCCTTATTCTGGTGTCGCTGGCCCTCTACGACAGCCTGGGGGCCAGGTTCGGCTGGCGGGAGCGGCTGTTCGGGGATATGCCGGCGCGGCTGATAGCCGGCTTCAGGAGCAAGATAGAGACCAACTCCCAGCTGGAGCTGGGCGATTTCAAATTGCGCCCGGAAATCCTCAGGGAGAACTTCAGGCTGGCTTTCGGCGGCGGCGCGCTGCTCAAAGGCGCGGCCAGGACAAGGGAAGACGAGGGACTTGAAACGGCGCTGCGGGAGATCTTTACCTCCAGGCAGCGGGAGCTGCTGCTGAAGAAACTGCGCCGCGAGCGGTTCACCAAGACCGAGGCGGAGTATTACTCGCGCGTGGTGAAGAAGAAGGCCCGGGCGGTGGCCAACGACGAACTGCACCGCCTGGCGCGGCGGGTGCTGGCCTGACGCCCGACGAGAAAAAAAAGCCCGGCGCGGTTTATTTTTGTAAAATATACTCTCGCCCAGCGCAAGCCGGGCGCCTAACGTCCCCATAGCTCAACGGATAGAGCTCCTGCCTTCTAAGCAGGCAATCCAGGTTCGATTCCTGGTGGGGACAATTTTAATTGTCCCTGCAAAGACCACCGGCTATTCCACTACTGGAATCGAACGAGTCACGGGTAAACCGCATAGCGGTTTCCCGCGACCCCGGCTCGGCGGTTTTTGCTTACGCTTAAAACCGCCTCCGCCCTTGCGGCCCGGACGCGGAACATAATTATGTTCCGCTCTAAAGCCGGGCCTCACCTGGTGGGGACAATTTTTATTTAGCGGTTTTGACCAGCATTTCGCGGGGATGGAAGGCCCGGCGGCCGCCGAGCCCGGCGAGGATATCCCCGGCGAGGTAGAGGCTGCCGGCAACAAGCACGGTCCCGCCGCGCGGGGCCAGGCACAGCGCCCGGCGTAAGGCTTTGGCGGGGTCCGCCGCCACTTCGGCGGCGCGGCGCGCGGCGGGGGGCAGCAGCCGCCTGACTGACTCGGGGTCCGCCGAGCGGTAGGACAGCGAGCGCGTCAGGACCAGTCTGGAGGACGCCGACGCCAGCGCCGAGGCCAGCCCCGCCGCGTCCTTGTCCTTCATGAAAGCCGCCACGCACACCGGCGGCTCTTTAAATTCTTTGAGCAGCGCAGCCACACCCTCGGCGTTGTGCGCGCCGTCCACCACCACCCTGCGCCCGTCGATAACCAGGCGCTGGAAGCGCCCGGGAGGCAGGGCGGCCGCCAGCTTTTTCAGCGCGCGGCCCGGCCGGAACTTAAGCCCTGCGGCGGCGGCGGCCAGCTCCGCGCATTTCAGCGCGAAAGCGGCGTTGACCGATTGAAAAGCCCCGGCCATCTTCAGCGCGGGCAGCGCGGGGGCGGGCCCCGGATAGAACAGTTCTGCCCCGGCCGCCGCGGCCCGGCGCCCGACGATACGGGCCGCCTCGGGCGGCAGCGCGCCCGCCACCACGGCCGCGCCCTTCTTTATGATCCCCGCCTTGTGCGCCGCTATCTCTTTGAGGCCCGGCCCGATCAGGTCCGCGTGCTCCAGGCTTACGGAGGTGAGCCCCGCCACGGCGCCGTCGGCCGCGTTGGTGGCGTCCAGGCGCCCGCCCAAACCGGCCTCTACGACGGAGAAGCGCGCCTTCCGCTGCGCGAAGTAAAGGAAAGCCATCGCCGTCAGGGTCTCGAAGAAAGACAGTTCCCCGGCGGCGGCGGATTGAACCCTCAGGAAGCAGGCGAGGAAATCTTCTTCGCCGATGTCCCGGCCGTCGAGCTTTATCCGCTCGCGCAGGCGCAGCACGTGCGGGCTGGTATAAAGCCCGGTGCGCCAGCCGCAGGCGCTCAGCGCCGCCGCGGTGAGGCAGGCGGAGCTGGTCTTTCCCGTCGAGCCGGCGATATGGACCACGGCCCCCATTTTTTTCTCGGGTGCGCCCAGCCTGGCCAGCGCCGCTTTGACGGGCCCGAGGGAATAATGAGCCGACGCCGACGGCGGGGGAAGCGCACTCAGCCAGTCCTCGGCCTCGGCGTAAGTGGCGGGCAGGCGGCGCGCGCCGCCGCGCTGGAGCGCCGCGAGCAGCTGCCGCACGGTCTTGCCCGTGGCCGGGTGCCGCAGCCCCGGCGCAATGTCGGCCAGCGGCGCCAGCACGAATTCCCGCTCGGCCAGGCGCGGGTGCGGGACCTGCAGCCCGGGCCGGTCTATTATCCGCCCGTCGTAAAAAAGGATATCCACGTCCACGGTGCGCGGCCCGTTGCGTACAAGCCGGCGCCGCTTCAGCGCGCCCTCCACCCGGCCTATCAGGGCCAGCACGCCCTCCGGTGAAAGCTCTGTCTCGCAGGCGGCGGCCAGGTTGAAGAAGGCCGGCTGCTTAAGGTAATAAAGCGGGGCGGTTTCGTACACCGGGGAGACGCGCAGCAGGCGGCAGCCGCCGGAGCCCAGCAGGTCCAGCGCGGCGTTCAGGTTTTGCAGCCGGTCGCCGAGGTTGGAGCCGAGCGAGAGGTAGACCTTCATTATTTAGCGGCCCTTATGGCGTCCGCCACCAGCATGGCCTTGCGGCATTCGGCCACGTCGTGCACGCGGATGATGTCGGCGCCGGCGGCGGCGCCGGCCACGCAGGCGGCTATGGTGCCGCTCAGGCGCTCAGGCGGCTCTCCGCCGGCCAGGGTCCCTATGAACTTCTTGCGGGAAACGCCAAGCAGCACCGGGAACCCGAGGGCCCGGAGCTCTCCCAGGCGGGCTATCAGCGCCAGGTTATGCTCCAGCGTCTTGCCGAAGCCTATGCCCGGGTCCAGTATGATGTCGCTAACCCCGGCGGCACGCAGCGCGTCGGCCCTGCCGGCCAGAAAATCCTTAACCTCGCCCACCACATCCTTATATACAGGGGCCGCCTGCATGGTGCGGGGTTCGCCCTGCATGTGCATCACCACCACCCCGGCCCCGGACCGCGCCGCCGCAGCTATCATGGCGGGGTCGGTAAAGCCGGTTATGTCGTTTACCAGGTCCGCGCCGGCCCGCACGGCCAGTTCGGCCAACTCCGGCTTGCAGGTATCCACCGAAACAGGGATCTTAAGCCGCCCGGTCAGGGCCTCCAGAACGGGCAGGACGCGGCGTTTCTCTTCTTCCAGCGGCACCGGTGCGCTGCCGGGGCGGGAGGATTCGCCGCCTATATCCAGCAAGTCGGCGCCCTGCGCCTGCAGCTCCAGGGCGCGGGCCACCGCGGCCTCGGCCGAGGGCCAGCTGCCGCCGTCAGAAAACGAATCCGGGGTGACGTTCAGGATGCCGCAGATCAGCGTGCGGCCCGGGGTGAATTGCAGCTTCTTCATAAGCCAATTCTACCAATTTACCGACGGGGAAAACAGTTAAATCGGCAGAAAGCAGCAGCCGCGCCCCCAGGAGGGGGAGAAAAATATGCTTATTTTTCAAGGCATATTCGCAGGGGGGGAAAACTACCCCTTGACAAACTATACTATCCTATGCTATACTATATACGTTGAGCACAAGGAGGAGTTATGATCACCCAAAAGTATATGCTTCCTGCTGAGTTCAAAATGTGGATGTCGGCGACCCTCGGCCTGATAAAGGACGGCAAGATGGGCGCAAGCGTCGCCAGGTCCAACCGCATAAAACTGGCTTTAACCTACACCGGGAAAGGAAGGTAAAATGAAACCACGCTACCAGATAGTCATCTCTCTGTCGGAAGACGATAACGTAAAACTCCAGCAGCTTAGGGAAGACGGCTACCAGATAGTGGACATCTTCCGCCTCGGCCTGACCGAGGCGGAGGATGCGGTCAAGAAGGCGGGGCTGCGGCGGAAGGAAAAGCCGGATAAGGAGAAAGACAAACCGGCCCAGGATAAGCTGTTTTAGCCCTCACCCCGCCCTTTTCTCCCCAAAATAGCCAGTTTTACGCGTCCGGGCCGCCTAGGCCTTTGGACCTATTTCCATATAGGAAAGATTACCCTTACAAAAAAATGGGGCAATGACTATAATATAAACATGAAAAACACTAAAGCGATTTTCTTCATAATCCTCGGCGCCTTCATTATGGCTACGGGTTTTGCTTTCGCTAAGGACCAGCCCGCCTATGACTCGCTGAGGAACGGCCCTTTCGGCGCGTCTTCCGCCGTGGAGCTCACCCCGGTCAGCCTGCCGGCCGGCGATCTAAACAAAGCCCTGCCCATGACCGAGGTGAAAAAGCCCGAACAGAAGGCCGTGCCCGAAGTCGCCCCCGCGGCCAAGGTCGAAGAGCCCAAGCCCACCTTCACCGAGAAGGTCGGCGAGTTCTTCGGCAAGTACCGCCGGGACATCTTCCGGACCGGCATCGGCGCCTTCATCGGCTTCGCGCTGATCGGCACCATAGCGGGCGCCCTGACCGGCGGCCTGCTCTGCTTCGCCTTCTTCTACATGGCGGGCATGTCCAACGTCGGAAAGAAGTAAACCTCCGCAAAGGAAAAGAACCGCGCCCCCAAAGCGCGGTTTTTTTTCACCTTCCCGCGATCTCCACCCCTGTCCCCGACCGGCACAAACAGAGTATTACGCTGTTTTTGCTAGAATATCCCCGGCGAGCGGTCACTTCCGCTCCCGGAGGTATAGATGAAAGCAAGCGGGCTTTTTCCGTCTCTTATGCTGCTCGCGGCCGCCGCCGGCGCTGCCGAAATATCGCTGGACATAGCGGCGCCATCCCGCCGGGCGCGTCTGCTGCCGTACCGGGCCGCCTGGGCCGAAAGCGTTTCCACCGACGGACAGAAAGCGGGGGAGACCATAGCCGGGGCCCTGGGCAGGGCGGCGGGAGCGGACCTGCAGGGGCGGGGGTCCGCCGGGGCGCAGGGGGACCTTTCCATCAGGGGCTCGTCGTTCCAGCAGGCCCTCGTCCTGATAGACGGCATGAGGATGAACGACCCGCAGACCGCGCATCACAACCTGGACCTGCCGCTGACGGCCGACGACGTGGAGCGGGCGGACGTACTGCGCGGGGCCTATTCCTCCGTTTACGGACCGGACGCCTACGCCGGGGCCGTGAACATAATCACCCGGAGACCCGACAGGGACCGCCTTTCGGCGCGGCTGACGCTGGGAGACTTCTCTACCAGGGCCGCCCTCGCCTCCTGCGACAAAAAGTGGAAGGGCTTCGGGCAGAGGCTCACTTTGGAGAAGACCTCGTCGTCAGGCTATAGGGAGGGCACCGGCCACAGGTCTGAGAACCTGTTCTCCAGGTCCAGCCTGGACCTTCCCGGGGGGGAGCTGGACATCTCCCTCGGCTACCTCGACAAGGATTTCGGCGCCTCTCGCTTTTACAGCACCGTCCTCAGCGGGGAAAGGGAGCGCACCAGGACCAGGTTCGCCGCCGTGTCGCATAAGACTTCCGTCGGCGCACTGGCGCTGGAGCCCAAGGCGTATTACCGGCGGCACGACGACAGGTTCAGCTATACCTACAACTCCGCCGCCTACGCCAACAGCCACGCCACCTATATCTCCGGCGCGGAGCTGCGCGCAAAAAAAGACCTGCGCGGCGGCGGCGCCCTGGCCGCCGGCGGGGAATACTCGGCCGAGAGAATAGAGAGCGGAAATATCGGCAGGCACAGCGCCCACAGGGCGGCCCTGTTCGCCCAGTACTCGGTCTCGCCCGCGCCGGGAGCCGAGGCCGACGCGAGCCTGCGCGGGGACCGGCACTCCTCCTGGGGCTGGCAGGTCTCGCCCGGCCTGCGGCTGGCCTTCTCCAGCGCGCCCGGGACAAAATTGTGGGCGGCGGCCGGCACGTCCTTCAGGGCGCCGTCGTTCACGGAGCTTTACTACAGCGACCCGGGCAACGCCGGGAATGCCGGGCTTAAACCGGAAAGAAGCGTTTCCTGTGAAACCGGACTGGACTGGTCGGGGGAATACTTCGCCCTGCGCGCGGCCCTGTTCAGGCGCTATGAGCGGGACATACTGGACAGGACCCGCACTGGTAATTCCGGGCGGTGGACGGCCAATAATACCGGGAGGGCCAGGGTCTGGGGATTCGAAGAAAGCCTGGAAGTCGCCATCGGCGCGCTGCGCGGCGCGCTTAAATACGCCTATGTGTATAAGGACACCCCGGCGCGCGACTACGCCTCAAAATACGCCCTGCGCTACGCCAGGCATAAGGCCGGCCTTAGCCTGGGCTGGGCCGGCCTCAGGCTGGACCTCTCGGCGGTGCGCAGGGTGAACGAGAAAGGGTACGTGCTGGCCGACGCGGAATACAGGAAGGAATACGGGGCCCTGGAGGCTGCTGTCGGGGTGACCAACATCCTCGACGCCGACTACGAGGAGATCCCCGGCGCAGGCGCGCCGGGCCGCTGGCTCAGGCTCTCGGCGGGCTATCGCTTCATTTAACCGCGGCCGGCGCCCGCAGCCCGGCGAGGATCTCCCCGGTATCGCGCACCATGGCAAATCCGTCGGCCAGGCCGCCCAGCGCGGCGGCGTGCAGCTCCGGCGTGCGGGCCGCCGCGGCGTCCCCGGCGACGATGCACATGAAGCCAAGGTCAAAGGCGGCGCGCACGGTGGACTCCAGACACAGGTTGGTCTTCAGCCCGGCCACCACCAGCGAATCCACGCCGAGAGAGCGCAGACTATCCAGCAGCCCCGGGGCAGTGAAAGCGCTGTAGCGGCATTTCCGGAAGATCTCCGCGTCCAGCGGCGCAAGCGCAGGGCTCACTTCCGCGAAGGGCGTGCCGGAGAGACAAACCTTCTTCCACCACAAAGTCATCAGCCCGCCGTCGGAAGGCTCGTGGGCGTGAGAGGTAAAGAACACGGGGCGCCCGGCCTCCCTGAAGGCGGCCGCCAGCTTTGCGGCCCGGTCCAGCGCGGGCCGCGCCTGCGGCATATAGGCGGGGGAAGCGGGGTTTAGGAAGAACTCCTGCATGTCCACCACCAGCAGCGCCGAACGCTCCTGGTCGAAGGGCAGGTCCCTGCCGCGCCGGGCCTTCAGCTCCGACGCTGCGGCCGCGCGCTTCTTCAGGCGCGAGGCCCAGAGTTGGCCGCAGGAAGTTTCGGCCTCTATCTCCTCCGGCGCGCTGGGGGAGATTATCACGTTGAAGCCCGCCGACCGCAGGGCCGCGGCGTCACCCTCCAGGCCGGCCGGGGGATTGTTCCAGACATAGGAGGTGCCGCTCCTGTCGGCGCTGTAGGTGGGATTGACCGGCGTGACCTTGATAAGGAAAAGCGCCGGGTCGAAGGTGCGGCGCAGCTCGGCCGGGTCCAGGCGTTCGCCCTGCGGCAGCGCGAAGTTCAGCGTAACCTTGCGGTCGCCGGGCCGCACGAAGCGCCGCCCGTAGGCGGCTATGGCCGCCGGGCTCCAGACCGGCATGGGCACTATGCGCAGGCGCCGGGCCGGGTCCGTGGCGTGCACCGAGAACTGCAGCTGAAAGCGCCCGCCGGCATAATGCTTATCCTTCACGGCTATCAGCCGCTCCAGGAAGGCGGCCGCCTCGGGGGTTTCGGGGGCCACGGTGGAAATGCTGGGCATCAGCCCGGCGTAGGGGAACTCCGCGGGCAGGCGCTCCAGCGCCTCCAGCACGGCGGGATTCAGCACCGGCTCGCCCATGCGGGCGAAATGGATCTTGAACTTGGGGTGGGCGCGCGGGTCCAGGCCGGGATTGTCGGCCACTACCTGCCGCACCTGCGCCAGCATCTCGCCGGCCGTCAGGTTGCCGAAGAAGCCCATCGCCCCGGCGTCGCACATGCGGCAGCCCACCGGGCAGCCCAACTGGGTAGAGACCATCAGCACCCATTTATCGGCCTTGGCCACGCCGGGCTCGACGGTATCCACGAACTCCACCTGTCGCTCTCCCGGGCCGGACAGCTCGGCCAGGTACAGGCGCGCCAGCCCCGGCACCTCACGCTTTTCTATTATCTTCAGTTCGCTCACAGTGCCTCCAGGTAACGCAGGCAGAGCATGGCCGCGCGCAGGCCGTCCCCGCCCGCCACGCCCACCTGCCTGAAAATGCCGCAGGCAGCGTCGCCGGCGGAGAAGAAGCCGGCTGGTGGCCGGCGCCAGGCGGCCGGCGCGGGCCGCGCCTCTTTACCGGCCAGCACGAACAGCGCGTCCAGCGGCAGGACCAGCTTTTCACGCCGGCCGGAGACGGTCTCCAGCAGCGCCGCCTGAAGCCGGCCTTTGCCCTGCAGGCGCGCTACCCTGAAGCCGGGCAGCCAGAGCGCGCCGCTGGCGAGGAACCTGGCCCGCAGCAGGCGGTGGCCTTTCAGCGCGCCGCCGCGCGTGACCAGGTAGACTTTGCCGGCCCGGCGGGCCAGCAGCGCCGCCTGCTGCAGGGCGGCCTCGCCGGACCCCGCTACCGCCACGACGCGGCCGGCGCAGGAGGGGGCTTCGTCGGAGGTATTCCAGACGCCGCGGCCAGAAAACAGTTTTTCACCCGGCACGCCCAGCGAACGGAAACCGGCGCCGGCGCACCAAAGCACGGCCCGCGCGCGCAGCGCGCCGCCGCCGAGCCGCACGGTAAACCCCTCGTGCCCGCGTATGATGCGCAACGCCTCTCCGCGCCTGACCTGCAGGCCCCAGCGCTCGGCCTGCGCGGCCCAGAGCCCCATCAGGCGCGCGCCGGTGACGCCGGCGGGAAAGCCCGGGTAATTCTCTATGCGCGCTATGCCGCGCGCCTGGCCGCCCAGTTCGCCGCGCTCGAGCAGCAGCGTAGAGCGGCCGGCCCGGGCCAGGTGCATGCCGGCGGCCAGCCCCGCGGGGCCGCCGCCGATGACCAGGGCGTCCCAGGTCGCCGGCGCGGGCAGCTCCCTCATCGCACGCCGGCCAGCAGGGTCTCGACGTGGCCGGTCTTGCCCGGCGCGCTCTTCTGCACGCAGACCACCGTCGGAACATGCCCCGCGCATTCTTCTTCTGAATACTGCGCGTAGGAGACTATGATGAGCAGGTCGCCCTTCTGCACCAACCGCGCGGCCGCGCCGTTGACGCCTATCACGCCCTTGTCGCCGTGAATGACGTAGGTGGAGAAGCGCGCGCCGGTGTTGACGTTATAGATGTCCACCTTCTCGTTCTCGAGCAGGTCCGCCTGGCGGGCCAGGTCCCGGTCTATGGTGATGGAGCCGTTGTAATTCACGTCGGTCTGCGTGGCCGCCACGCGGTGGATCTTGGATTTCATCAGGGTGCGTATCATTTCTTCGCCCTCTCTTTGTTCATCTTCGCGGCCATGCAGGTGCCGGTCAGCACCAGGTCCGGCACCACCTTGTCGAACAGCTCCGCGCCCTCGAAGAGCTTGGAGAAGCCGCCGGTGCCTATCAGCAGCGCCGAGCCGCCGAAGTATTCCTCGCGGATCTTGGCGGCTATGCCCTTGATGGCCAGCAGGTTGGAGTAGTAGAGCCCGGACTGGATGGAGTCCACCGTGCTCTTGCCGACGAGCTCCGGCGGCTTGGCTATCTCCACGCGCGGCAGCTTGGCCGTGCGCGTGGCGAGCGCCTCCATGGAGATGCGCAGGCCCGGGAGGATAAGCCCGCCGAGATATTCCTTACCCTTCGAGACGGCGCAGAAGGTGGTGGCCGTGCCCAGGTCCACGATGATGAGGTTCTGGTCCGGGAACATGGCCGACGCGGCGATGGCGTTGGCTATGCGGTCAGCACCTACTTCCAGCGGGTTCTTGTACTTGATGTTGAGGCCGGTCTTCACGCCGCCCTGCAGCAGGAACGGCTCCAGGTTGAAGTATTTCTCGGCCATGTGACGCAGCGTGTAGAGCAGGTCCGGCACGACGGAGCAGATGGCCACCTCCGTGATCTCTTTCGGGTCCACGCCGCTCTCGCGGATGGCGTTCTTGAAGAACGTGCCGAACTCGTCCGCGGTGGCGTTGCAGGAAGTTCCGCGGAACTTGGCCACCAGTTTGTCCTCGTTGAACACCCCGGCGAAGATCTGGGTATTGCCTACGTCGAGCGCTAACAGCATAGTGCCTCCGTTCTGCTCAGTGTCTGGTGCAGCCAGCCCGCCAGGGCGGCCGCGCCTTCCAGGTCGGCCAGCTTGCGGCCGCCTTTGTAGATGTGAAAAGGATGCGCGCCGCGCATCTCGGCCATGTCGTTATGCACGACGAGGTCAGCGGCCGACAGCGCCGCTATCTTGGCCTGCGCCTGCTCGCGGCTGGCGCCGGCGGTCAGCTTGAAGCCCACCAGCAGCGGCGCCGGGCGGTTGCCGGCGGCGGCGTAGCCCTTGATGCGGTCGAGGATCTTGAAGTTCCGGCGCAGGGTGACCAGCATCACCTCGGGCGAGGAATCCAGCTTGGTATTGCCGCCGGGCGCGTACTGCCGGCCGCCGGCCTCTATCAGGGCGGGGGAATAATCGCTCACCGCCGCCAGGTGCAGCACCGCGTCGAAGTTCTCCTTGCGCAGGACCGTGCGCAGCGCGCCGTTTAGCTCGGCGAACGTCGAGAACTCCGCCACGCGCAGGCCCGGCCCGGCGGGCTTAACGCCGCCCGCGGCGGCGAGGCACAGCACCTCGCAGCCCAGGCCGGAGAGCGTCTCCGCTATGACGCTGCCCGTCCGCCCGGTGCTCATATTGGTGACATAGCGCGCGGCGTCCAGCGGTTCGCGCGTGCCGCCGCAGGTGACCAGCACTTTCATAGATGCTTCCTTATCTCCAGGTACAGGTCGGCCGGCTCCAGCAGGCGGCCCTCGCCTATGTCGCCGCAGGCCTGGTAGCCCTTGGCGGTGCCCAGCACCTTAACGCCCCAGTCCTCCAGCGTCTTGACCGAGCGCTTGGTGGCGGGATGCGCCCACATATTGCGGTTCATCGCAGGCGCTATGAGGTAGGGCTTCTTGGTGTCCCAGGCCAGGAACAGCGTGGTCAGGAAGTCGTCGGCCACGCCGGCGGCCAGCTTGTTCATGACGTTCGCCGTGGCGGGGCAGACAATGGCCAGGTCCATCCACTTGGTCAGCTCCACGTGCTCCAGCGCCAGGCGGTCCTCGAAGGTGTCCACGTACACCGAGTGGTGCGTCAGGCCTTCCAGCGTGGACTTGCCTATGAACTTAAGCGCGTTCTCCGTGCAGACGGTCTTTACGTCGCAGCCGGCCTGCACCAGGCGGGAGATGACCACGCAGGCCTTGTAGCAGGCGATGGAGCCCGTCAGCTGGAATAGTACTTTTTTAGATTTTAACATTGTCTATCAGCCTCACTTTGCCCAGTTTAGCGGCCGCGAAACGGCGCCCCCAGCGCTCTTCCACATAATCCGGCCTGAAGCCGAGCGCAGCGAGCCTGCGCTTTATTTCCGACGGGGCGGCCTTGGAGCGCAGCGCCTTGTACAGCGCCGGGGCCAGCTCGCGGTGAGAGGGCTCCAGCAGCAGGTTGCGCGAGCTCAGGGCCAGCCCGTCGGGCTCGCGCAGCGTGGGGCAGGGCACTATCTCGGTCTCCAGGAAGAAGGCGGCCGCCATGCCCTTGATGAGCCGGTACTGCTGAAAATCCTTCTCGCCGAAATAGGCGCGGTCGGCCTTAACCAGATTAAGCAGTTTTAGAACTACGGTGAGCACGCCGTCGAAATGCCCCGGCCTGTAAGCGCCGCACAGCTCGCCGCTGTCGGGGGTCTCGGTGACCCGGTAGCGGTAGCCGTCGGGATACATATCCTCCGCCGACGGCAGCAGCAGGAAATCCGTGCCGGCCGATTCCAGCTTCTTAATGTCCTCGGCCACGGGGCGCGGGTAGCGCTTCAAATCCTGCGGATCGTTGAACTGCGCGGGATTCACGAACACGCTGGCCGCTACCAGGTCGCACTCCTGCCGGGCGCGGCCCAGCAGCGACAGGTGCCCGTCGTGCAGCGCGCCCATGGTGGGCACGAACCCTAAAGTCTCACCGGTGAACAGCGGCCCCGTACGGAGCGTCCGCCAGGCTTTGGTCCCTTTCACTATTTTCATCTTTAGTCCTCTTTACGGCGGGGAATACCGAATTCTTCACCTCGCCGTCGAAATTGTTCAGCGCCTCGGTCAGCAGCCGCCGGCCGTCCAGGTACTTCTTCACAAAGGACGGCGCCGCAGGGTACAGCCCCAGCAGGTCCTGCATCACAAGCACCTGCCCGTCGGTCTGCGGGCCCGCGCCTATGCCTATGACCGGGATCTTGAGCAAGTTGGTCACGCGCCCAGCGAGAGCCGCCGGCACGCATTCCAGCACCAGCGCAAAGCAGCCGCGGCGCTCCAGTTCCAGCGCCTGCTCTACGAGCTTTTCGGCCGAAGCCTGGTCGCGCCCCTGCGTGCGGTAGCCGCCCAGGCGGTTAAGGGACTGCGGCGTCAGGCCCAAATGCCCCATCACCGGCAGGTCGGACTGGACGATATGGGAGATGAGGTCGCCGTGGCCGTCGAGGCCCTCTATCTTTACAGCCTGCGCTCCGGCGCGGGCCAGCAGCTCAACCGTCTCCATGGCGGGCCCCAGGCCCTTGCGCATGGAGAGAAAGGGCATATCGCCTATCACCAGCTTGCCCGTTACCGCGCGCGCCACGGCGGCCGTATGCAGCGCCATAAGCTCCGGAGTGGCGGCCAGGGTGGAAGGGTGGCCGTGCATCACCATGGCCGCGCTGTCGCCCACCAGCACGCAGTCCACGGCGGACTCGGCCGCGAGCGCGGCCAGCGTGTAGTCGTAGGCCGTCACCATGGAGATCTTGGGGCCCGGCTTGCGGTAATTGTAGAAGTCAGTTATTTTCATATAGCCTCGCGAAAAGGGAATAGACCTCGGCGTAGGGGTCCGCGCCCAGCGCCTCGACGTCGGCGGCGATGGTGGCGGCGTCGCGGCGGGCTATGGGCCCGCTCAGCGCGCGCGCCGGGTCGGCGCGGAAATTGTCCAAGGAGGCCTGGAAGTAGCGCTGCGCCAGGGCGGGGGGCACTTTGAACTTGCGGCCCAGCTCGCCCATGGCCTTCCTCCAGAGCAGCACCGGGAGATTCGCGCCCAGCACGCAGAGCGCGTGGTAATGCGCCTTGTCGGCCTTCTTAACGCGGAACACCGGGTTGCAAAACTCGGGCACCAGGCGCTTAAGCGAAACGCCGGGCTCGAGCGCGAAGGGGATGGCGCGGTACTGCGCCAGCGTCAGCGGCCGCGCGGCCAGCGGCATGAACGGGTGCATGGCATAGGCGCCCCCGACGCTGAGCGCGCCGGAAAAATGTATGAGGGTCTTACCCTTAAGGAAGGGATTGGCGGCTATGAACGGCGCGATGGCCCCGTCTTTAATAAGGAGGAAGACGGTGGAACAGCCGGCAAGAACTTCGGCGGGCGCAAGGCCGCCGAGCCTGGACCAGACTTTATAGGGGATTTTGAGCAGCCTGAAATAGGCCTGCAGGTGAGTGGACGCCCGGCCGTCGCCGGCTATGCCGTAGGATGTTCTCATAACGTGGGTACCTGTCCGAAACCGGATCAAGTCCGCACGTTTATTATAGCAAAGGTTTTATTTTTCCGTAAACGCCGTCACCGTGTAGGTGTAGAGCTCGGCCGAGCCGTCGCGCCAGGCGCCGCCGGAGAGCCCGGACTTGTCCTCGCAGAGCGAGGTGAGGAATTCCTCTTTTTTCTTGAAGTGCACCCAGACCTGCGGCAGGTAAGTGCCGGAGCGCCGCCCGCTTTTTACATAGACGCCATGCACGTCCTTTTTTACGGCGTCGGCGCTTTTAACGCGCTCAAGGGGGGACAGCACCGAGATCTCTATTTTCAGCTTGAGCAGCTCGGCCTCCGTCACCGGCGCAAAGCGCGTGTCCTCCAGGGCCGCGGCCCCGGCGTAAGCGGCCACCATGTCAACCAGCGTCCCGCGCGGATCCAGGCTGCCTATGCAGCCGCGCAGGTCGCCGTCCAGGGTCAGCGTGACGAAGACCGCGGCGGGCTGGTTGAACTCAGGCCGAGTGTGGAGCGGCTCCTGCGGGGTTTTGCCGGTCTTGAGGGCCACCGCTATGCTGCTGCGCGCCAGGGCCAGCAGCTCTTTCTTCATCTCCCCGGAAAGTTCCAGCGCGCCACCGGGCTTGGGGCTGGCCGCAGTGTAATAGCCGGCGCCGTAGCCCACCACCTGGGAATCGTCGCCGGAAACCTTGCCGGAATGGGTGTACTGGAGCAGCTCGAAGTCGTTGCAGCCCAGCTCCAGCGCGGCGGCGGCGCCCGCCGTCATGGGCGCCTGGCCGCAGGCCGTGGTGTCCATCAGCCCCGCGGTCTTAGACAGCAGCAGCCGGTTGGCCAGCCCGAAGTAGCCCGGAGAGGAATTGCGCATGGCCTGCCGCAGCGCCAGCAGCACGGAATTGTCGGAGATCTCAGCTATATTGCCGGGCGGGTAATGCGAGAGGTCCGAAGAGACGCAGAACAGCGCCTTGCGCCCGGCCATCGCCCGGCCCACGGCGCGCCCCGCGTCTTCCAGCAACTTGTCGTCGTCGGAATTGAACAGGAGGGGGACTATCTTTACCTTGTCGCCCTTTAGCGCCTGCAGGAAAGGCAGCTGCACCTCCACCGCGTGCTCGCCGGCGTGGGCGCGGACGTTCTCCTCGAAGAGCTTGCTCTCTTTAAGCAGCTCTGCGCAGAAGTCAGCGTCTATCCGCACTTCGCCGAGGGGAGTGGCGAAAGAGCCCTGCGAAAGCAAAGCGCCGCGCCGCAGCCCCATGGTATGGCCGGTAGCCATGATGACCAGCGTGTCGAAGGAAAGGTCTTTTAGCGCGGCGAAGGCTTTGCCCGCGCAGGCGCCGGAGTAAGGATAGCCGGCGTGCGGCGCCAGTATGCCTGCCAGGCGGCCAGCGGGCGCCGGGCCTGGCTTAAGGTAGACGTCTACCGTGGCCCGGAGCTTGCCCGGATCGCTGTCGTAAAATTTACCTGCCACGGCGGCTTTTCTGATCATAAACCCTCCGTTTCAAATTATACATTTGTTTTCCAGCCCCCAAAAAAACTAAAATATAGGCACACGGTGGTTGTAGCTCAGTGGTTAGAGCGCTCGGCTGTGGCCCGAGAGGTCGGGGGTTCAAGTCCCCTCAGCCACCCCAAATTTCCAAAACTGCCTTTTTCCCCGTCGCCGCGGCTGCCGCGGCGTTAAAATTTTGCAGTTTCTCCCACGGAAAAGTCAGTTTATAAGAAATCCGTTTCCCGCCAATAATTAAGTTCGAACCGATATTTTTCAATATTTGCAGGTTTTCGGCCGGATTTCCAGAAATCGCGGCCTCTCCGACGTGACTCGCGGACTGGTAGAAGGCCCTGACAGGTTCGAACCGTTTATCTCCCTGCCGCGCAAAAGCGGCGAGTTTCATTTCGATTTCCTTTTTCTCCTCAACGAATGAACGCTTT
>Ga0154435_128_pt1 | contig 38491 bp, 34 predicted proteins | sample RifGroC2_FD_115939 | JGI IMG/M metagenome (GOLD analysis project Ga0154435, IMG submission 115939) | Elusimicrobia bacterium GWC2_64_44
AAGAGCAGCTCAAGACCAAGGGCACCAGCTTCAAGGGCAAGACCGTGGCCGTCTCCGGCTTCGGCAACGTGGCCTGGGGCGCGGTGCAGAAGGTCAACGACCTGGGCGGCAAGGTGGTCACCATTTCCGGCCCGGACGGCTATATCCACGACGCCGACGGTATCAAGGGCGCCAAGTGGGAATACATGCTGGAGCTCCGCGCTTCCGGCCAGGACATCGTGGAACCCTACGCCAAGAAGTTCGGCGCCAAGTTCTACGCCGGCAAGAAGCCGTGGGAAGTGAAGGTCGACGTGGCCCTGCCCTGCGCCACCCAGAACGAGCTTAACGAGACCGACGCGAAGACCCTGATAAAGAACGGCGTGGTCTGCGTGACCGAAGGCGCCAACATGCCCTGCACCCCGGAGGCCGTCGAGGCCTTCCAGAGCGCCAAGGTACTGTTCGCCCCCGGCAAGGCGTCCAACGCCGGCGGCGTGGCCACCTCAGGCCTCGAGATGAGCCAGAACAGCATGCGCATGAGCTGGAGCCGCGAAGAGGTGGACAAGCACCTGCACGGCATCATGGTGAACATCCACAACGCCTGCGTGACGGCCTCCAAAGAGGCTGGTATGCCCGGCAACTACGTGGCGGGCGCCAACATGGCCGGCTTCAAGAAAGTCGCCGAGGCCATGATGGCCCAGGGCCTGGTCTAAGAAGTCTTTAGACGAGCCTGAAAAGAGGGCGGAGCCAAAAGCTCCGCCCTCTTTGTTTTTCCCTCCGTATCGTCTATAATTAGAGATAGACAGGAGAGCTTATGCCAAAGATACTGGTCGTTGACGACATCCCGGCGATAGTGGATTTTTCCAAGGAATTTTTCGAGGACGCCGGCTTCGAGGTGCGCACGGCTGACACCGCCCCCGGCGCCATCGCGGCGCAGCACGAGTTCCGGGCCGGCGTGATATTGCAGGACCTTAACATCCCCGGCGGCGGCGGCCTGCACGTCTACGAAACCCTGCGCGCCGAGGGAGACCTGGTGCCGATAATTTTTTCCACCGGCAAGCCGGAAACCCTGGGCGACCTGACCAAGATGGTCAACGTCTCCGCGCTGCGCAAGCCCACCAACCCCGACGTGCTCATGGCCGAGGTACAGAAGCAGCTGGCCGCCAGCCAGCCCGCAGCGCCGGCCTCCCCGCCGCCCCCGGCCGAGCGCCCCATGAACCCCATCCCCCCGCCCCCTCCCAAATTCCCGAGATAGGAAAGGGCGAACAAAAGCGGCGGAACCCCCGGGTTCCGCCGCTTTTTTTATACCCTCGCTTAATTATCTTTTCAGGCGCCGGCCGCCTCTTTAGGGGCGTGCTCGCCGCACCAGTCCGCGGCGGTGACGGCCGCCCAACCCTCTCCGGGGCGCGGCGGGTAGCGGCGGCAGAAGCCGACGCCTTCCAGGTTGTCGGTAGGGGAAGATTCAAGGTAGCGGCAGGCGGCGCAGCCGGGCCTGGCCGGCGCCTCCGCGAGCGCCGGGGCGGGCGCGGCGGAAGCATAATCGTCTGGCACGTGCGCGGCGCTCTCCGGCACTTTCGAGGAGGCGCCGCAAGCGCGGCACTTGGCCGTGTCGCCGGGGTTCAGCCATTTCACCACTATCTCTTTCCCGCAGACCGCGCAATTGAATTTATGGGCCATTTTTACCTCCGCGCCGGCCGCCCGGCGCAGCGTTTATGTTAGCAGGATTTCCGCGCCGGCGCAAATGAAAAAGCCGCGCGAGCGCGGCTTTTCCTGCTCCGGCAGCGGGCTAGAACTCGCTGTTGCTGAGGCCGGCGTAGATCAGGGCGCCGCCGCGCAGCGAGGCCAGCACCGCGGCGATCTCGCTGTTGGCCACCGCCAGGCAGCCGAAGGAGCGGCCCTGCCGCACGTTAGCCTCGCGGACGTAGTTGGAATCGTGCACCACCACCGCGCGGGAGAGCGCGTTGGAGTTGGTGGAGGAGAGGCCGTGCAGGCGCATCGACTTGCCGTGCTTGCCGGTATAGAGCGCGCCGGTCAGGTAGGGCCCCAGCGACGAGGCCTTTGAGTTGGGCACGTTGCTGAAGCGGGTGGCGAAACCGTCCCCGTCGGGGTCGGAGCCGGTGCCGTGGGCCACGCGCATGGCCCGCTCTGCCCCGGTCTGCAGGTCTATGATCCAGAAGCGCTGGCGGCTGGAGTGCTGCGCGAAATCGACTACGCCGATGTAGCGTTTGTTCTCTATGCGGCCCTGGTTGGCGCTGAAAGCTTCCATGGCCTTGCGGCGCAGGTCGTCAGGAATGCGGTCGCCCTGGCCGCCGCCGATATCGACGCGGGGCTGGCCCTGCTGCTGGGGTTGCTGGGGCTGCTGGGGCTGCTGCGCCTGGGCTGGCGGCTGGAAAGGGTCCTGGGGCAGGCTGGACAGGTCCACTGGGTCGTAGGCCTGCCCTTCCGAGTAGGTCTCTTCCTCCTGGTCGTCTTCCATGACCCCTTCCACCTCGGGCACCTGGGTGGAAGGATTCTGTATCTCGATGTCGCCGTTGGGGCTGAACAGCAGCTTGAGAATGGCGCGGATCAGTTCGGCGAAGCCGTTTACCGGGGTGGGGGTGATCTCGTACTGCGCGGTGGCGGGCCTGCTCTTAAGGCCGGAGTCGGAGGCGCCGGTCTTTTCAGCCGCGGCGGACTTTTTCTTAAGGCCGGAAGTATTGACCTCGATATTTTCGGAGGAACGCCGCAGGCTCTCCAGGCTGGAGGCGCTGAGCAGGCCGGAAGAAGCGAACACGGCGATCAGGGCGGCAAGAAGTATCTTCTTCATAATAGTCTCCTGAGAATAGTCTACCGCTTTCCCCGGCGCGCTCAAAGGGAACAATGGACTATAGGCGTCTGGGTCTAAAGACCCAGGAGCGGCAGCAAGATATCAGGAAGAAAAACCGGAGGCGAGGGAGCGCGGCTCAGTAACTGCTCCAGGGCACGCCTTTCAGGTCAAGGTGGTAGCACTCGACGTTGATGCGCCCCCACTCCGGCGTGGCGGAGTTGCCGACATAGACCCATTCCCCCTCGCAGGAAGGGTCTGTGGCCGCGGGGTCCCCGCCGTTGATGGTATCCACAGTGCCGGTCCTGTTATGGCGGCCCGGGGTATAGGCCTGGGGCCACGCGGAGATATATTTAGGCGCCAGCGAGGACTGCAGAAAAGTGGTATTGGAGCCGGCGGCGCCGGCCGGGTAAATGCCCTCGTTGTCGCCGTAATAGACATGCAGCGCGCTGCGGATAGCGCCAAGGTGCCCCCGGGTAGCTCCCTCCCGGGACTTGTTTATCAGGTCGGAAAATTTTGGAACGGCGATAGCGCCAAGAATGCCTATAATGGCAACGACTATCATCAATTCTATAAGCGTGAAGGCTTTTTTCATTGTGCCGCAGGGCTTGCCCGCTTCCTACAGGACCATACTAGCAGGATTTTCAGCTCCGCGCAAGATGCCCGTGGAAAAAGAAAATCCCGCCGTGCCACGGCGGGTTTTCTCGTCTTAAGGGGGCGCTTCAGTTGACTTGGGCGACCGCGCGCCAGCTCCTGGCGGAACGGCGGCGGTGGTCCATCACCCAGAGATAGGCGCCGTTCTTGACGGGCTTCAGGGCCGGGGTATCGCTGCCGATCACCTGGCCGGGGGCGATGCGCACTATGACCTTGTCGCTCTTTTTGGTCTCGCTGTCGTCTCTCTCGAAGTTGCAAGTAATAGCCATGCTGTCCTCTCTATCCAAACCCGTTGCTATATCTTAATAAACCGCCGCGCCGGAGAGTAGGCCCAAAAGGCCCAACAAGGGCCTGTTATTGGGCCCATGTCCAAGGTCAATACTGCAGGCCGCCGCCCAGCAGGGTCTCGTAGTACTGCCAGACCTTGTAGAAGGAACGGACTACGAAGGCCGTTCCCGCGGTTATGGCCGCCGTATAAAATATCTTCGACTCTTTTGAAAGGAACGGAGAGCGCCACACGAACAAAAGGCTGAAGGGACCGAGCCCGGCCAGCGTGAGCGCGATTATGCCCCAGTGCCGGTACTGCCAGGGGATATGGTCGCCCAGCCCCTTGCCGCAGTGCCGGCAGTAATTGTCACCTTCGGCCACGGCCTCACCGCAGGACCAGCAGGCGTGGGCCTGCCGCGCTGCGCCTTGTTCCAGGTTCTTCGCAGTGTTCATTTTCCTCCCACAGGCGGCAGCGAATACTTCGTCACGAATTTCCAGATCTCCGCCGCCGCGTCCAACTCGCGCGAGGTCCGGCCGATAACGGCTTGCGAACGGTACTGCAGGCCGCCGGGCCAGGTATGCCCGCCGCCGTCTATCCGCAGGAATTCCACCGCGGCCCCGGCCGCGCAGGCGGCGTAGACCTCCCGCATGACCGAAGTGCCGTCCTTCGGGTCGGCGTTCAGCACGCTCTCGGCTTTTTTAGCCGGGTCGCAGGAATTGTTGGAGAGCCAGAAGTCGCGGCTCCGCTCCGCCGACAGCACCCGGCCCAGCTTCTTCCTGCCGAAGGGCCCGGTCACATGGCCGCCTTCCCAGTGCACCAGCTTATCTTCGGTGCCGTTCATGATCAGGACCGGCACCGGGCGCCCCGGCTTGCAGTCCGGCGCCAGCCGCTCCGGCATGGCCCCCGCCACCGGCGCCACGGCCGCGAACCTGTCGGCCGCGCGGCAGGCCAGCGCGTAGCTCATCATCGCCCCGTTGGAGATGCCGGCCGCGTAGACGCGGGCCGGGTCGGCCTGGTAAATTTTAATTATCTCTCCGGCGGCGGCGGACAGGAACGCCGCGTCGTCGACGTTCTCACGCTGCGCCTTGCGGCTCTCGTCGCCGCGGTAGTCGTTCCAGTGGCCGTCCAGGCCGTCCGGGTAGGCCAGCAGCGCGCCCCCGGCGTCGGCCAGCCGCTCGAAGCTCCCGCGCGCCAGGCGCTTCATGCTGCGGCCCGAGCCGCCGCCGCCGTGCAGCACGAACAGCAGCGGGTATTTCTTCGCCTTGTCCAGGTTAGCCGGCGCGTAGACCCTGTAGACGCGCTCATAGCCGCCATGCCGGAGTTTATGGGTTTTCAGCTCCCCCGCCGCGGCGGGGGAGCAGAACGCGGCCGACAGCAGCAGCGCCGCTATTTCCCGCGCCACTCGGCCTCCGGCAGGGCGTAGAACTTCAGGCTTTTGAACCGCCCCTTCTCGTCCGGCAGGTTCCCGAAAACCTCTTCGGTCTTTAAAATTTCCATTTCTTCGCCCCCAATTGCGCCCGCAATTTTTTAATGGCCAGCTCCTTGGCCTTGGCTTCCACTTCCACGGTCAGGTCGAGCCCGCGCCAGCAGGCCGGAACATCTTTGATGTCTATGTAGTCGTGGTGCGGCCGCGGGTCGGAGCCCCGCCAGCCGGCTTTGGGGCTGGAGAGGTGGAAGAGCGGCTCGCGGCCCCAGGTCTTCAGGGCCAGCGCGGTGGTTTCCTCCACGCCCAGGCCGTCGGGCAGGCAGCGGTGATGGTGCACGTCGTAGACGAAGGGCAGCTTATGCTCCCGGCAGAAAGGCAGCAGGTCCGACGGCGTGTAGGTCCGGTCGTCGTTCTCGAAAGCGAGCCGGGAACGCACGGCCCGGCCCAGCTTCTTCAGCGCCCGGCCGCCGCGCGCCAGCGCTCCGGCCTTGTCGCCGTAGGCGCCTCCGCCGTGGATGTTGATCACGTCCGCGCCTATCCACTCCGCGACCTGCGCCTGGTAATCCAGTTCCTTTACGGACGCGGCGGTCACGGCGGGGTTGGGCGAGCTGAGCAGGATGAACTGGTCGGGGTGGAAGGTGAGGCGCAGGCCGAGCTTCCGGGCCAGCGCGCCGCAGTCCTCAAAATCGGCGATTATAGCCCGGCCTCCTGGCAGGTCTTTCAGGTCGTAGCCCAGCTCCGGGTGCGTCGCCAGCGGCAGGACCTGGCTGTTCACGCGGAAGCAGCCTATGCCGTGCGCCGCGCAATACTCCAGCGAAGCACGCAGCGCCGAGGCGTTGGCGGCGCAGAGGCCGGCCAGTTTGCGCGCGCGCGCTCCCGGCGCCAGGCGGCCTGTGTGCAGCGCGGTGGCGGTCAGGAACTTGATGGGCTCCCCCTCGAACTTGCAGCAAAGGCCGAGTCTCAGCATAGGTTCAGAGCCGCGGGAGCTTGAGGGCGGAATAGGGCCTGGCGCGGCGGCGGGCCAGCGGCAGCTTTGAGCCGCCCAGCAGTTCCCCCTCCAGCAGCAGGGAGTCGGCCTTTCTCAGGCTATCCTCCCCGGCGTGGCCGACTATCCGGTAATGCCGCTGGGCGTCCAGCCGCCGGCTGACGAAGAAGACGTTCTTCTCCGACCAGAGCCAGTCCGGCTTCAGGGCGGCGGCGTCCAGCGGGGCCGAGTATTCGCGCAGCGTTTTCTCGCCGCGGGCGTTGTAGTAGAATTCAAAGTAGCTGCGCGCCAGCTCCCCGAAGGAGCCGTAGACCGGCTCGCGGTAGCGCAGGCCGCGGAAGTGCGACTGTCCCACCGCGCCCCAGCGCCCGTTCTCCACGAAGGGCGCTATCACATGGTCGTCGTCGCGCGGGTTGGCCCGCAGGTCCAGCAGCAGCGGGCGCCGGCCGTGCAGCAGGAAGGCGGCGGCGGCCAGCATCGCGCCTTCTATGCAGTGGGCCTTGCCCCGTTTCAGCACTTCCAGCGGGGACCAGCAGGTGTCCGGCTTTTCTTCGTTATAGGCGAGGGAGTAGTCCAGGAAGTCCTGGACTTTGCGCGGCGAATCCAGCCGCCGCAGCGCGGCCAGCTGGCCCGGGGCGAAGCGCGCGAAGGCGGTGGACCGTTTCACTTGTTATCTTTCTTGACGCGCCAGGGTTTATCGTCGGCGCTGGTGCCCTTTTTGTCCTTCTCCAGGTCGGCCAGGGCGCTGAACGCCACCGTCCGGAGGCGGTCCACGTCGAAAGGTTTGGTAATGTAGCCCTTGGCTCCGCCTTTCAGCGTGCGCTCGGCCATCTCCAGGTCCTCGTCCCCGGTCAGCATCCAGACCACGGGCGGCAGGCCCAGCTCCTGGATGAGCTCCAGGACCTGGAGCCCGGTCATGCCGGGCATCGAGATGTCCAGGAAGACCAGGACAGGCTTGTCTCTTTTAATGATCTCTATCGCCAGCTCGCCGCTGGGCGCGGTGAGCACCTCGCAGTGCCCGGCGAAGGCCTGGGAAACCAGGAGCAGCACGTTCTCTTCGTCGTCGACTATGAGTATCTTGTTCATGTAAGGTCCGGGGCGTCAGAGCAGCGGGTTGGAGACCACGCCGTCGGCCAGCTTGGGCTCGAACCAGGTGGACTTGGGCGGCATGACCTGGTTGTCGTCGGCCACCGAGATCAGCTCCTCGAGCGAGGTGGCGTACAGCGCAAAGCCCGCTGCCATCTCGCCGGAGTTCACGCGTTTCTCGAGTTCGCCGAGGCCGCGTATGCCGCCCACGAAGTCGACGCGGTCGGATTTGCGCAGGTCCTTTATGCCGAGCACCCGGTCCAGCACCAGGTCGCTGAGCACGCTGACGTCCAGCGCCTTCACCGGGTCTTCCTCTTTCGTCGGGGTCTTCACGACCGGCTTCAGCAGATACCACTTGCCGCCCAGGTACATGCCGAACTCGCGGCGAGCCGCCGGCTTGGCCTGGCCGGCCGCTTCCTTCACTTCAAAGCTCTTCTTCACCTCTTCCAGGAATTTCTCCGGCGTCAGGCCGTTGAGGTCCTTCACCACTCGGTTATAATCCCAGATCTTCATCTCGTTGACCGGGAAAGCGGCGGCGAGGTAGACATTGTAGGGCTCGGTGCCGGTGTGGGCCGAGCCGCGGGTCTCCACCATGAATTTCTTCACGCGGCTGGCCGCGGCGGAGCGGTGGTGGCCGTCGGCGATATAGACGGTCTTCTGCCGCTCCGAGGCGTCGGCGATGGCCTTTATGTCGGCAGCGTCGTCTATCAGCCAGAGGGTGTGGATAACGCCGCCGGCGCCGGTGGCGGAGAACAGCGGGTCTTTACCTACGTTCTTCTTGATGACCGCGTCGATCTCGGCCACCTGCTTGTAGGCGATGATGCCGGGGCCGGTCTGTGCCTTCACGTACTTGATCTGGTTCACGCGGTCGTCCTCTTTGACGGGGCGGGTGAACTCGTGCTTGCGGATGCGGTTATTGTCGTAGTCCTCCACACAGGCGCCAACCATCAGGCCGGTCTGTATATGGGCCCCCATCTGCAGGCGGTAGGCGTAGAAGCAGGGCTTGCCCTCGCGGATCAGCAGGCCGGATTTCAGCATGCCTTCAAAGTTCTCAGCGGCCTTCTTGTAGACGCTCTCGTCGTGCACGTCGGTGCCGGGCGGCAGGTCTATCTCGGCCTTGGACACGTGCAGGAAGCTGTTGGGCTTGCCCTTGGCCATCTCGCGGGCCTCGTCGGAGTCCATCACGTCGTAGGGCGGCGCGATTATTTCCTGCGCCTTGCCGGGCGCGGGGCGTATGCCGAAGATAGGTGAGAAGAGAGGGAGTTTTGCCATGTTACCTGTCCTTGTTTGAAAATAAGCCCGGGCCCCGTCGCCGGGACCCGGGCGTAAGGCGGCCGGTTATATTTTGTCGCCGTTCACCGCGTGGGTGCGCTTGCCGGTGAGCAGGAAATCCGCTATCTGCTCGGCGGCCTGCCTGGCCACGGTCACCTGCGCGTCCTTGGTGGAGGCGGCGATATGCGGGGTGCAGATCACTTTCTCCATACCGAAGAAGATGTGCGAGGTAGCGGGTTCCTCGGCGTACACGTCGCAGGCCAGGCCCGCGATATGGCCGCTCTCGATGGCGGCCTTGATGTCGGCCTCCACCATGATGGCGCCGCGGGCGCAGTTGATGAGGCGCACGCCTTTCTTCATCTTGGCGATGGCGTCCTTGTTGATCATGCCCTTGGTGTTGGGGTTGATGGTCACGTGATAGGTGATGAAGTCGGCCTTGGCGTACAGCTCGTCCAGGGTGACCATTTTCACGCCGATCTCGCGGGCGCGCTCGGTGGTCATCTTGGGGTCGAACACCAGCACGTCCATGTGCAGGCCCTTGGCCCGGTCGGCCACCACGGCGCCGATATTGCCGCAGCCGACGACGCCCAGCGTCTTGCCGGTGATCTCTACGCCTTCGAACTTGTTCTTCTCCCACTTGCCGGCGTGGGTGGACGCGTTGGCCTGCGGTATCAGGCGGGCCATGGCGAACATCATGGCGATGGCGTGCTCGCCGGTGCTCACGGTGTTGCCGAAGGGCGTGTTCATCACCAGCACTTTTTTCTCGCTGGCGGCGACCAGGTCGACGTTATCGACGCCGGCGCCGGCGCGGGCCACGGCCTTGAGATTCTTGGCGGCCTCTATGATCTCGCGGGTGATCTTGCTGGCGGAGCGGACGATGATGCCGTCGAACTCATGGGCGCAGGCCTTGAGCTCCTCGGGCTTCATGCCGGTCTTGACCACGGCTTCGATGCCGCGGTCCTTCAGGACCTTCTCGCAGAGGGGATCGGCTTTATCGGCTATAAGGACTTTGCTCATTTCACGGCCTCCTTGGAGTATTCTTTGGCGACGGCTTCGTAAGCCCAGTCGAGCCAGGGGATCAGGGCTTCTATGTCGGAAGTCTCTACGGTGGCGCCGCACCAGACGCGGATGCCGGCCGGGGCTTTGCCGTAGGAGTTGATGTCCTTGGCCACGCCTTCCTTGTCCAGCATGGAGGTGATCTTCTTGGCGGCCTTGACCTTGTCCTCGTCGGAGAGCTTCGCGAACCACTCGGCCTTGATCTTGAAGCAGACCGAGGTGCTGGAGCGGGTCTCCTTCGTCTCGGCGAGGAAAGAGATCCAGGAGGATTTCTCCACCCAGCGCTCGAAGGCGGCCAGGTTGGCGGTGGAGCGCTTCACGAGGCCGTCCAGGCCGCCCACGGTCTCGGCCCACTTCAGGGCGTCTATGGCGTCCTCTACGCAGAGCATCGACGGGGTATTGATGGTGCTGTACTCGAGCTCGCCGGGCAGCAGCTTCTTCTCGTCCACGAGGCGGAAGATCTTGGGCACGGGCCAGGTAATTTTGGAATTCTGCTCTTCCATGCGCTTGACGGCCTTCGGCGACAGGATGATCACGCCGTGCGCGGCCTCGCCGCCCAGCACTTTCTGCCAGGAGAAGGTGACCACGTCGAGCCTGGTGAAGTCTATGTCCATGGCGAACACGCCGGAAGTGGCGTCGCAGATCACGAGGCCTTCCGGGTTCTTAGGGAGCCAGTTCAGGTCCGGGACCTTCACGCCGGAGGTGGTGCCGTTCCAGGTGAAGATGATGTCGTTAGCCGCGTTGGCCTTGGAGAGGTCCGGCAGTTTGCCGAAGTCGGCCTTATACTCGTTGACGCCCTTGAGCTTGAGGTACTTCACGGCGTCGGTGATCCAGCCCTTGCTGAAGGCTTCCCAGCCGAAGATGTCGACGGAGCGCGGGCCGAGCAGGGTCCACATCGCGAGCTCCACGGCGCCGGTGTCGGAGCCGGCCACCACGCCTATGCGGTAGTCGGCGGGCAGTTTCAGCACGGCCTTCATGCGGTCGGAGACTTCCTGCAGGCGGGCTTTGCCTTCCTTGGAGCGGTGGGAGCGGCCCACGAGCGCGTTCTTAAGGGCGTCCACGGTCCAGCCGGGGCGCTTGGCGCAGGGGCCGGAAGAGAAGTTGGGGCACTTGGGTTTAAGCGTGGGTTTTTCCATTTTACGGGGTCTCCTGTTTGAATTGTGCGAAACGATATTTATATATAAACATAATAAAAACCCTTTGACAACCCCGCCCCGGGCCCGCCGTAATTAGTAAAATATCCGCATGCCCACTTCCAAGAAACCAGGCGACTACGAGATAGAGTTCGGCGGCTTTGAAAAGCTGATGCCGCACAGGATCAAGAACGTCCTGCTGGTCGCCTCCCTTTACGATTCCTTCCTGCTCGCGGACGACGACCGCCTCAACGAGGCGCTCTTCGGCGAGCTGCCCGAGTCCGGCCGCGGCACTCCGAAGATAACGCGGGTCCCCACCACGGCCCTGGCGCTGGAGAAGGTGAAGCGCGGCTCCTACGACCTGGTGATAGCCATGATCCAGGTGGGCGAGACCGACATGGCGGACTTTTTCCGCGGCCTGAAGGCCGGGCGGCCGGACCTGCCGGTGGTGCTGCTCTCCTTCAACGTGCAGGATATCAAGAACATCCCCGACTCCACGATGGCCCTGGCCGACGGCGTCTGCCTGTGGAGCGGCGACACCAAGATCTTCTCCGCCATCATCAACATCATCGAGGACGCCAGGAACTTCGACCAGGACTCCAAGGTGGGCGTGCAGGCCGTACTCCTGGTCGAGGATAACATCAAGTTCTACTCCTCCTACCTGCCCATCATCTACACGGAGCTCCTCAAGCAGACGCAGGTGGTGATGGCCGAAGAGCTCAACCCCGTGAAGAAGAGCCTGCGCCTGCGCGCGCGGCCGAAGATCCTCTTCTGCAGCACCTACGAGGAGGCCTGGTCTCTCTACGAGAAATACAAGAGCAACCTGCTGGGCGTGATCACGGACATAGAGTACCCGATGGGCGGCGCCTGCAATTCCGAGGCCGGCCTGGAGCTGGCGCGCCGCATCAAGGCCGACATCCCTGACATGCCGGTGCTGCTGCAGTCCTCCAACGCGAAGTACTCCCAGAACGCGACGCAGTTGGAGGCCTCTTTCATGCATAAAGCGGCGCCGGACCTGGCCAAGCAGCTGAGGGCCTTCATCCAGCGCTACTTCGGCTTCGGCGACTTCACCTTCACCGACACCCACGGCATGGAGATAGCGCGGGCGACCGACCTGCACACCATGCTCAAGCTCCTCAAGGTGGTGCCCATAGAATCCGTGCTCTACCACGCCGGGCGCAACCACTTCTCCAAGTGGCTGCTCGCCCGCACCGAGTTCGAGATGGCCTACCACATCCGGCCCAAGAAGATCTCGGAGTTCGGCAACGCGGAAGAGCTGCGCAAGTACCTCATCGAGACGATGCACCAGTTCATCTACAAGACCCAGCTGGGCACCGTGCTGAAGTTCGACCGCCGGATGTTCGACGACTCCGCCCCGTTCAGCAAGATAGGCGCGGGCTCCATAGGCGGCAAGGCGCGGGGCCTGGCCTTCGTGGATTTCCTGCTCAGCAAGACCGACCTGGAGCACCGCTGGCCGGACGTGACAGTGACCGTCCCCAACACCGTGGTGATAGCCTCGGACGTGTTCGATTTCTTCATGGAGCAGAACGGCCTGGACGCCATGATGAACGAGAACCGCACCAACGACGAGAACGCCGCGCTGTTCGAGCGCGCCCGCCTGCCCGACTACGTGATGCGCGACCTGGCCGCCATCGTCGACAAGCTCGACGGCCCGCTGGCCGTGCGCTCGAGCTCCCTGCTCGAGGACTCGAAGACCCAGCCCTTCGCCGGCGTCTACAAGACCTACATGCTCGCGAACAACCACCCCGACCCGGCCCGCCGCCTCGACGAGCTGGCGCGGGCGGTCAAGTTCATCTACGCCTCGGTGTTCTCCCGCGAGGCGCGCGCCTACCGGCGCCTGAACCCGCTCGTCATCGACGAGGAGAAGATGGCCGTGATGATCCAGCGCGTGGTGGGCCACGACTACGGCGGCGGCCGCCACTACCCGGCCTTCGCCGGCGTGATGCAGTCCTACAACTATTACCCCGTGCCGCCCCTGGGCGCCGAGGACCCGATAGCGCACATAGCGCTGGGCCTGGGCAAGACCATCGTGGAGGGCTTCACCGCGCTGCGCTTCTCGCCGGCGCACCCGCAGAACCTGCACCAGTTCTCGACGATCCAGGACTTCCTCGCCAACTCGCAGAAGCAGTTCGTCGCGCTGAAGACCGCCCGCGAGGAGGCGCCGCTGCGCTTCGAAGAGGAGCCCGCGCTCCTCACCGCCGGCGTGGAGGAGGCTGAGGCCGACGGCTCTCTGGAGCTGGTGGGCTCCACCTACTCGGCGGAGAACGACCGCATCTACGACGGCATCTCCGAGCCGGGCCGCCGGCTGGTCACCTTCGCGCCGCTGCTCAAGAACGACGTGCTGCCGCTGGCCGAGATCCTGCGCGAGCTCTCCGAGATGGGTAAGGACGCGATGGGCTGCAACATCGAGATGGAGTTCGCCTGCGACTACGACCCGGCCACCGGCGCCGCCCTCTTCAACATCGTGCAGATGCGCCCCATGGTGTCGCGCAGCCCGGTCAAGAAAGTCTCGCTGAAGGACCTGAAGCCCGAAAGCCTGCTCTGCCTGAGCGCGCAGGCGCTGGGCAACGGCTCGGTCAGGGAGATCTCCGACCTGATCTACGTCATCCCGGAGAAATTCGACGCGCTCAAGACGCGCGAGATCGCCGAGGAGATCGGCGAGCTGAACTCCCGGCTGCGCGCCGAGGGCCGCTCCTACATAGTGCTGGGGCCAGGCCGCTGGGGGTCTAGCGACCCGGCGCTGGGCATACCGGTGAAATGGCACCACATCAACGGCTCGCGCATCATCATAGAGGCCGCCTACGGCGATTTCGTGGTGGACCCGTCCTACGGCACGCATTTCTTCCACAACGTGACCTCGCTGGGCATCGGCTACTTCACCATCCACGCTACCACCCCCGACGCCTTCATCAACTGGGACAAGCTGCTGGCCGAGAAGCCGCTCGCCGAGCTGAACTACATCCGACACCTGCGCTTCCCGAAGCCGCTGGACATCCGCATAGACGGCTCGGAGGGCCGCGCCGCCGTGGCGGTATAGCGGCGCCGCAAAAAAGAAAGAGCCGCCTCCCGGCGGCTCTTTTTTTATCGGCGTACGCGCGTTATCTTTTAGGCGCGGCCCCGTTCTTTTCGCTGCTGATGTACTCCAGCCCCTCTTTGGCCTGCTTGACGACCGGCACCGGGATGTCCAGGAAGCCGATGGACAGCACGTCCTTCACGAAGGCCTTGCGGTTGGCGTCCCCCATCCTCTCCCATTCCGGGGAAGCGCCCTTCAGGGAGCTGCGCAGCAGGAAATCCTTGAGCCCGTCGTCGAAATTGCGCTTCAGGTCGTCCACCAGCGGCGAGACCGAAAGGCGCAGCCGCTTGCGGTATTCCGGCGTGGCGCGCGTCACCACCTCGCTGGTCGTCCCGTCGGCAGGACCCCCGGCCGCCGACGCCGGGCCGTGGCCGTTCTTTTTATCTTTTGCGATTATCAGCCGCCACGGATTGGTCTTGAAGCCGTAATATTCCACCCGCGTGTTCTCTGTTATGTCCCAGCCGGAAACGGCTTTGATCCCCGAATACAGAAAACCGAGGCTGGGCCGTATCGAAGCCAGGTCGGAGAAGTCCCAGCGTATGGCGTAATCCAGCCCCACCCGGGAACGGTAGGAATCCTTGGAGATGGTCAGCAGCAGCGGGCTCTGCACCCGCGCCGGGGCGGCGGTGGAGACCCCTGGCTCCTGCGCTCCCAGCGGGGAGCGTAAAGCCAGGCACAGCGCCAGGCAGATAGGCAGCGGGTAGAGCGGCATGGCGCGGCGGGCTAAAAGCCTTCCTTGGTATAGCGCTCCAGCAATTCCCGGGCCAGGCGGCCTTCGGGGTTGAGCTTCAGCGCCTCGTCGAGGGCGGCCTTGAACTCGGCCTCCTGCTTGGCGGCATTTTTAAGCCGGGCGCCTTCCGTGGCGCGCAGCGCGGCCAGCACCGCGGCCTTCAGCGCCCAGGTCTCGCCTAGGAAGCGCTGCGGCTTAATGAAGGGGATCTGGTTCCCGAACCCCTCCGGCTGCTGCAGCACCGCCGTGACTCCGGCGAGCGCTTTGTAGAGCAGCTGGGCGGCCGCCCTGGGGTTCCCCCCCACAGCGGCCAGCGCGGCGCCATCCTGAAAATCGGTCTCGGCCAGCTGGCGGCGGGCGTCGAGCAGCACCGGGTAATGGTTCAGCGCGCCCTGGTAGAAGGCGCGGGCCTGCGCGTATTCTTTTTTCACCAGCGCGACATTGCCCTGCACGGTCAGTTCCACGCTCTTGCGGAAAGCCTGATTGGCGGCGGCCCGCTGGTTGAAGTTGTTGATGGCCGCGTAGACGCGGATATCGCCCATCGCGTCGGACATCGCGACCTCCGCGGCGGAGCTGAGCCCCGCCGGAGCGTATCTTTTAACGTCCACGGGCCCGAAAGCCAGCCTCTCAAGCCCGCCTTTCAACTCGAGCGCTTTAGCCGCGGCGGCGCCGTACGCGGCGGCCTTCTCGAAAAGTATCTCCGGAGACTTGTTCATCGCCAGATAGGCCTCGGATTCCAGCCACGGCAGGGCCGAGGCCCGCGCGTAAAGGCCGGCCAGCAGCGCGCAGTATTTCACGCCGGGATCACCGGAAGCTGCCAGTTCCGCCGCCTGCGCCGCCATGGCCTCCAGGCCGCCGGTATCTCCTCGCGCGGCGAAGAAGCCGGTAAGCGCGGCCCTGGCGGCCCAGTTCAGCGGGCTGCCGGCCAGCGCTTTCTTCAGCGCGGAGGCTTCCAGCTCCTGCGCGCCCGGGAAGCCGCCTTTGGCGGCGGCGTCGGACAGCCGGCCCAGCAGGTCCACCGCCTGCGGCGAGCCGGGCGCGTAGTCCAGCGCCTTCTCTATCGAGGCGAAGGCGGCCTTCACCTCGGCCTCCGCCGGGGCCTGCAGCTCTGCGGTCTTGCGCGCACGGCCCAGGTAAAAATCGGCGGCCTTCTCTTTGAAGAGGCCGCAGCCGGACAGAAGCAGCGCGCACAGGGCCGTAGCCGCAAACTGTGAAAGTTTCATCAAAAAAGCTCCGCCTTGAGTATTTTCCCGAAGTAAACGGTGTGCGGTACCTCGACGTCCGGGTAATACTTGCTGAGCGTTCCGGTGGCCAGGGCCTCGCGCTGGAGGTCGGTCCGGCCGTAAAGCTCGCACTGGTAGACGAGCTCGCAGCCCTGGAGGTACTTGACGCCGTTCACGCCCTCTTTGAGCTTCAGCCCCAGGGCGCGGACCTTGTCATACTCGAGCCCCGACTTGGAGCCGCAGTAGGCCAGCTCCTTTTTCAGTTCCCCGCGCTTAGGTACGCAGACGGAGAAACCGGCGGCGCTCTCCAGCAGGACGTGGGTGTAGCGCGAAGGACGGACCAGCACCGTCAGGATGGGCAGCCCCCAGATAATTCCTAACTGCGCCCAGCCTATGGTCATGACGTTGACCCTGCCCTTGCCGTCTTGCGCCACCAGGAAGGCGCCGGAGCCCTCCAGCGCCTCGCAGAGCCTGTCGAAGTGTTCCGAATATTTCATAATGCCCCCGCGCGCCGCCTTTAGACGTCCGTCCAGTCCAGGATGATCTTGCCGGAGCGGCCCGAGGACATGATCTCGAAGCCCTCCTTGAAGTCTTTGGCCGGGAAGCGGTGCGTGATTATGGGCTTGATGTCGAGGCCGCTCGTGAGCATGGCGCACATCTTGTACCAGGTCTCGAACATCTCGCGGCCGTAGATGCCCTTGAGGAACAGCGCCTTGAAGATGACCTGGTTCCACGGTATCGTGGTGTTGGGCGGCAGGATGCCCAGCAGCGCGATCTTCGCGCCCATCTTGACGTTGGCGATCATGTCGTTGAAGGCGACCGCGTTGCCGCTCATCTCCAGGCCCACGTCGAAGCCCTCGGTCATGCCGAGGGCCTTCATCACGTCGGACAACTTCTGGCTCCTGGAATCCACTACGTTCTTTATGCCCAGCTTGCCCGCCAGCTCCATGCGGTACGGGTTCACGTCGGTGATGACGGTGTGGCGCGCGCCCACGTGGTTGGAGATGGCGCCGGCCATGATGCCTATAGGCCCCGCGCCGGTGATCAGCACGTCCTCGCCGATGAGGTCGAAGGAGAGAGCGGTGTGCACGGCGTTGCCGAGCGGGTCGAGGATCGAGGCCTCCTCGTCGGAGACGCCCTCGGGGATGGAGAATACGTTCTCGGCCGGGATGGCCAGGTATTCGGCGAAGCAGCCGGGGCGGTTGACGCCCACGCCCTTGGTATTGATGCAGAGGTGGCGGTGGCCGGCCTTGCAGTTGCGGCAGTGGCCGCAGACCAGGTGGCCCTCGCCGGAGACGCGCTCTCCCACGAAGTGCCCCTTCACGTTCTTGCCGAGCTGCGCTATCTCGCCCACGAACTCGTGCCCGACGTGCATGGGCACGGGGATGGTCTTCTGCGCCCACTCGTCCCACTGGTAGATGTGGATATCGGTGCCGCAGATGGCGGTCTTCTTTATCTTGATGAGGACCTCGTTGTCCCCGACCTCCGGCTTGGGCACGTCCTGCAGCCACAGTCCCTTTTCCGCCTTGGCTTTCACGAGAGCTTTCATGTAGGCACCTCCGTGCGTTTAAAGTGTATTTTTATATTATACCGATTTATTGGTAGTCCCGCTAAAATGCTAATCTTGTAAAAATATGCGCTTCGCCGCGACGCTCCTTTCACTGCTTTTCGCCGCCGTTCCCGCCTCGGCGGGCACGGCCTCCGTCTACTATTTCGACCACTCCTACCGCATCTCCTTCGACATCTCGCAGGCCGTGGAGGACATCATCAACTCCACCTCCGCCTACAAGCTGGAGCGGGTCATCACCGAGAAGGTCTACACCAACGGCGCCAAATTCCTGCTGGAGGGCCCCGAGGACCTGTCGGCGGCCGAGCTCAACGCCACTACCTCCTACACGCTCCTGGAGGAGGCCGGCATCCTGGAGGGCGGCACCTCGCTGCTGCTGCCGCCTAAGGACCTGGTGGAAAGTTTCGCGCCGCTGCTGGAAGAAGAGATGCGGGTCTACCTCAGCGTTGAGCGGCGGCAGGCGAGCATCCTCGAGGGGCTCTCCCCCTCAGGGATAAAATTCAAGGTCCTTGAGATCCCGGACCGCGACGAGCGGGCGCTCTGGGAGCCCACGCTGAAGCTCACCCACCTGGTATCGGCCGGCGGCGCGCGGGCCGTCTTCACCTCGCTCTCCATCCCGATGGGGCTGGGAGGTCTGAACCGGCGTTTCGTGGAGGAAGCGGCCGACAAGCGCTCGGCGGTCATGCTGAGCCTGGGCGCGGGCAGTTCGCTCGCGGGCATGGTGATGAAGGCCGGGCCAGGGCGCACCTTCGACTACATGGCCGCGGCCGGCACGGATATAGCCGCGCTGGACTACCAGGACCTCCGGAATTTCTGGACCTGGTCGCAGGCCGGGGCCATCAAGGTCTCCTCTTCCACGCCGGAGTTTTTCTGCACCAACCTGAAGGTCACCGACCCGGAGCTGGCCAAACTGATCAAGCCCTACGCGCTGCGCGAGATCGGCGGCTACACCGTGGCGTTCATTTCGCTGATTCCGTCGCGCTCCGCGGCGCTGGCGGACCTGGCCGGCGCCCCGTACGAGATCATAGACCCGAAGGACCAGAACGCGCTGTTCGCCGTGATCAACGAGCTGCGGCGCGTCAAGAAGGCCAAGGTCGTGATCGCGGTCTCTTACCTGGGCAGCGACGAGTTCGGCTGGCTGCTGGGCGCGCGCGGGATAGACGCGCTGATAGGCCCCAAGACCTGGGACGCCGAAAGCGGCCGGCGCACGCGCGTGGAGCTGCGCAAGTGGGACAAGGAGTCCCATACCGCCCCCGCCCTGACGGTCTACCCCGACGCGCGCGGCGCGGGCGTGCTGCGCCTGGAGTTCGGGCCGCGCGGCGCGCTGACCGCCCTGGAAGGCCTGCCCCCGCCGGAGGACCGCCGGGAGCCGCTGCTCTACCGCGAGCAGGTCTACATGAAGGAGCGCATAGCCAGGTACTTCCTGGGCAGCGGCGACGGCCTGCTGCCCGACCTGCGCGGCGTGGGCGCCGACTACACTATCCCCGGCTTCTTCAACCTGGCCGCCTCGCTGGCGCGCAAGGCTTTCCGCTCGGAAGTCGCCGTCGTCAAGGTGCGGCCTTTCAGCAGCAAGGTGCTGGGCGACATCCCCACGGCCATGGTGAAGACCTGGCTGGGCACCGACGAGCCCATGGAGCTGGCGCTGGTGCCCGGCTTCTTCCTCTCCGGGCTGCTGCAGAAGGCCCCGCCGCCGGTTTCCCCGGGCAGCTATTCCCCGCAGGCCTACGAGGGCGGCGAGTACTACGCCGTTTCCGGGGTGGACAAGAACGGGCGCGTGGCCGGGCTGCCCATCAACCCTTCTGAGACCTACCTGACCGCGCTGCCCGCGAGCCTGGCCGCGGGCAAGCCTTTCGTCAAGCTCCTCAGGAAACGGCCGGGCCTGCCGGGCACTCTCCACGAGACCGTGGTGGGCGCCCTGGACGCCCTGAAAAACAGGATACCCGCCCGCCAGCTCTGGGAAGCGGCCGCGCTGGAGGAGACGCGCAACATCACTCCGCCGCGCAACACCTGGCGTCTGAACCTGCGCAGCCTGTCGCTGCAGCTGGTGAACACAGAGGTGAAGGGCCCAGGCGGCTACGCCAGCGTGAACGAGTCCCGCCTGAGCGCCGTGAACCAGACCATGTTCCAGGGCTCGGGGCGGCTCTTCTCCGAGGTCTACTCCGAGAAATTCCGGTTCGACGCCGGCATCTCCGCGGATTACGGCCGCACCGCCCTGCGGCCGAAGGGCCAGCCGCACCTGACCACGGAGAGCGCCGACCAGCTGACCTACGAGAGCGAGCTGATCTACCGTATGAAGAAGTTCAACGGCCGGCTGGGGCAGCTGGTGATCGGCCCCTACGCCTCCGCCGCCTACGATACGGAGTTCTCGCGCGCCGAGGGGATGCCGCTGCGCAAGGTGGTACGCGGCGGCGGCGGCTTCAAGCTGTTCGAGGGGGCGGCTATCCAGGAACTTTACCTCGGGCTCTCCACGGAGCAGGTCTACACCTACGTTCCGGAGCGCACCAAGTTCGCCATGGAGACGGGCTTCCGCCTGGGGCTGCCGCTGCCGGGCACGGCGCTGCAGCTCGACGCCGACGGCAACTACCGCCTCTTCGCCCGCAGCCGCTTCGACACGGTCTACGACCTGAAGGAGCGCCTGGAGCTGAACCTGAAGCTGAGCACGCGCCTCTACGGCGACATCATGATCAGCCCTTTCCTGAAGTTCTTCCTGGCCACCGGCAAGAAACTCCCCGGCTCTGCCTCCAACCTGACCACCGGCTTCGCCCTCGAATACTCCCGCCTCTTCAAAATAAAGCGCTGACCGCCGCCCAATTTTCCACACTCAAGAGGACAGCGAGAAGCCCAGTCGGGGCCAGCCGGGAAGGGGCCCCGTGCTCCTGGCAGAGGGAAACCGTTGCGCGGTTTCCCCCGCCCTTGGGAAATTATGGGCGGGACCCCCTTCCCCAAAGTCGCACGGAACCCCTCCCCGGCCGTCCCCTCCGCTCAGGCTGGCGAGAGGCTATGTTTTAACAGAGAAGTAGCAGGCGGAGACCGCAGGGGTAGGACAAGCAAAACCGTCGCGAGCCCGACGCTTGCGTAGCGCGGAGGGCGAGTGCCGAGTGAGCGCACGGTGTGCGCGAACGCGTTTTGCGGTCCTGCCCCTGCGGTAGGCCGCCGAACTTCAGCAATAAAAACAAAAGCACCGGGGGGGCCGGTGCTTTTAGTTGTGAAGGAATTGGAACTAGGCCAGGGCGTCGAGGTCGCGGCGGAGGTCTTCGGCGCTGGTGTAGCGCTTCTCGGGGTCGGGCTCCAGGCAGCGCTCCACGATGGCGTCCACCTCGGCCGGGAGGCCGGGGACGGTGTCGGTGAGCTTCTGGTACTTGCGGTGCGTCTTCTGGTAGTGGAAATCGGGGCCCTGGAAGGGCAGCACGCCGCTGACCGCCTCGTAGAGGCAGACGCCCAGCGAGTAGATGTCCGACTGCACCGAGGAGGCGCCCAGCTCCTGCTCCGGCGCCATGTAGGCGGGCGAGCCTACCACCTCGCCGCCGGACATGCGGGCCATGGTCTCGCGGGCCCGGTAGGCCAGGCCGAAGTCCATCACTTTTACGCCGCCATCCGACGAGAGCATGATGTTGGCCAGTTTCAGGTCGCGGTGCACCACGTTCTTGGAGTGCGCGTAGACCAGCGCGCCGGCGGCCTCGCTGAACATGCGGCGCGCGCGGTCGAAGGGGATGCGGGCTTCTTTGTCCAGCACCTTGTCCAGCGTTTGGCCGTCCACATGCTCGAAGACCAGGTAAATATTGTCTTCCTCTTCGAAGATGGTGTAGATCTCTATGACGCCGGGGTGGTGCAGCAGCGCCACGGTGCGCGCCTCCTCCAGGAAGCGCTGCTTCTCGCGCTCGTTGACCTTGATCTCGTCGCCCATCTTCTTGATGGCCACCTTGCGCCCGAGGGACTGGTCGGTGGCCTCGTAGACCACGCCCATGGCGCCCTCGCCGAGCTTCCGTTCTATCTTGTACTTGCCGGTGGCCACGCCCTCGTAGAAGACCGAGGGAGAGAGCACGTCGGGGTGCGTGGCGCGCGCGGCCTGCGGGCCCGGCGTCCGGGAAGTCATGATGTGCACCAGCCCGGCCGCCACCAGCGCGCCGCCGGTCAGGGTGAAGAACAAGAGCGTCAGGAAGCGCTTCATCGGGGCGCCGTCTTTGGCCGGAGCGGAGCCGGGTTCGGCGGCCCCGGCGGCCTTGAACTGCCCGGCCGGGCTGAAGCCCGGCACGCGCGGCCCGTACTGCGACACGGCGTCCTGGTAGCGGCGGGAATACGCTCCGGAAAGCGCGGCCGCCTGCCTGAAATCCTCCAGCATGCGCTTGTAGTCGCCCTGCTTCTCGTAGGCCAGCGCGCGGTTGAACCACGCGTCGGCGAACCCGGGGTTGATGCCTATGGCGCGGCTGGCGTCGGCGGCGGCGGCGTCGGACTTGCCCTTGCGGTTCAGCGACCAGGCGCGCATATTGAAGGCCTGCAGGTTGCCGGGGTCGCGCTCTATCACGTGGCCGGCGTCGCGCACGGCCTCGTCGTAGAGGCCCAGAAAATTGTTGGCGTTGGCCCGTTCGAGATAGGCCTCGAAGTTGCCGGGGTCTTTCTCTATGGCCAGTCCGGCGTAGCGCGCGGCGCCAGCGTAGTCGCCCAGGCGGTTCTTGGCCACGGCTGTCTTAAGATAGGCCTTGGAGCGCGCGAAGTCCGGGGCCGCGGCGGCCTCAGTTCCGCCGGCCCCGGCCAGGGAGCCCAGCGCGCTCCCGCGGGAGCCCTTCACGGCGTCGGGGGCGTCGCCGCTGTCGCCCAGCGCCCGGCGCATTTCGTCCACGGAAGAGATGGAGCGCAGCGTAGGCACGGCCTTGCGGCTTTCCAGCAGGGCCGACAGCACGCGCGCGGATTCGTCCTGCGGGTCCGCCGACATCGCCTTCTTGATGTCCTCTATGGCGCCTTTGCGGTCGTCCAGCGAGGCGCGGGCCAGCGCCCTGGCCTTGTAGGCGTCCGGGTCGGTATCGTTAAGCCCCAGGGCGGTGGTGGCGGCCCGCTCGGCCGCCTTGTAGTCGCGGGCCTCGTTGTAATAGGAAGCGGCCGTGGTGTGCACGCCCGGGTTCTGCGGGTATTCCTTCACCGCCGCGCGGAGCGTCTCTTCGGCCTTTTGGGAGTCGCCGGAGGCGGCCGCCACGCGGACGTCGGTAAGAGTATCCACCAGGTCGCGCCGGTGCCCGCCGCCGGGGGCCGTAGAGCCGGGGCCGGTAGTCCGGCCCTGTATGGTGCGCAGCTGGAACGGGGCCAGGCTGAGCGTCACTTCCAGGTATTCTTCGCGGCTGAGCTGGTTATCCTTGTAAGCTTTATGCAGGGAGAACATCAGCTCGGAGAGCCTGTAAGAATGCTCGGCCTTGAATTCCTCTATCTGCGGTTTGGTCTTGGGCGGCAGCAGGCGCAGCAGGGCGCCCACGGAGTCCAGCGGGTTGTCGGCGGTATTCAGGCGGAAAACATCCAGGTCGCTGCCGCCCTGGGCCGGGCCGCCGGGCGCTGGGACCTGCTCAACGGGCGCGGAGTCGGTAGAAGGGGGCGGCGCGCCGGCCAGGCCGGCGTCCTCGGCGCGCAGGGGGGCCGCGGCGAGCAGGGAAATGCAGAAAAAAGCGGAGAGCATCTTCCTCATATAAAGGTTAAGGATACACTATATCCGGCGACCCAAATAGGATAAAGGCCGGGCTGACTTTTGTCAAGGGCCCACCGGTCCTATTTTGCGGGCCCATTTCCCCGCGCCGGCCTGGGACTTGCGGCGCTTGCTGAACCGCGTGGTTCAGCTAAACTATAGCAGAGGACCATTATGAAACCCGGCAAGACCATACTGACGATAGCGGCGCTGATAACGGCGTCCTCCGCTTTCGCCGCCGATTTCGGCCTCCACATGATCTCCGCCGGGGACATACAGCCCTCCGCCCAGCTGCTGGCGCTGCCCGCGCCCGCCGCCGAGCTCTCGGTCATGGACGAGACCGAGGCCGCTTCCTATATAGCCGACCGCGAGACGCCCCTCGAGAACTCCGAGAAGGGCCTGCAGCAGGCCCCCGACGGCGAGAACCTGGGCGGCGACGGCACGGTGACCCTCTACCACCAGTGGCACCGGGAGACCCTGCAGGTCCGCTACCGCGACGCGCGCGGAAATTATCTCCCCCAGGCCCTGGCCCAGATCCGCCGCCTGTTCCGCTGCCGCCTGACCGGCCGGGAGACCGAAGTGCCCGCCAAGCTTATAGAGATAATAGACGCGCTGCAGGACCGCCTGGGTAACCGCACCGTCACCGTGATCTGCGGCTACCGCAGCCCCGAATTGAACGGCGCGCTGGCCGACGCCTCCGGCGGCGTGGCCAAGCAGAGCCTGCACATGCGCGGCTGGGCCGCCGACATCAAGATAGACGGCGTGCGCACCTCCGCCCTGCGCGACGCGGCCCGGGCGCTGCGGGCCGGCGGCGTGGGCTACTACCCTTCCGACGGCTTCGTGCACGTGGACGTGGGTCCCGTGCGCACCTGGTAACAAGGATGAAAATGGACTTCAAAAAGATCTTCCTCGCCCTGCTCTCGCTCTCCCTGGCCGCCCCGGCCGCCTGGGCCGGCGAACCGGAATACGACCAAAAGACCGTTCTTTTAAGCGAAACCTCCGTCCCGCTCACCCGGGCCGAGGCAGCCGAGCTTTTTCCAGGACCCGCCGGAGACGACCGGATAGCCATAGCGCCCGTCCTCATAGTCATGGCCGGCTTCAAGGTCTGGAACGTCATAGTCAACGGCCGCCCCTCCGCCGACCTGGCCTCGGCCTACGCCAGCGCCATCCCCGGCTTCCAGTTCAACTGGAACGACATGTCCGACTGGAAAAAGGTCACCCGGCGCTACCGCTTCACCATGGGCAATTTCATACAGGGCGACGACGCGGTGAACATCGTCTACGAGGCCTCCTTCTTCCACGGCTCCCTGGCCACCCCCGGCACCAGCCCGCTCAAGCGCGGGCATTACATCGCCAATTTCGTGGTCAAGCCGGTTGAGATAAAGATGAAGTGGGGCTGGAAGGTCTCCCTTAGCGTGCTGATGTCCAACCCGATGAACATAGGGACGGCCGAGGAGCCGGTGGCCCTGCTGGAAACGGACCTTAAGTGGCTGTTCGCCAAGCCGTTCAGCGACGAGCCCAAGATAGGCATGGAGACCATGAGCGTGGACGGGCTGGGAAATTTGCAGACCTCCATCGCCGGCACCCTGCAGCTGCCCCCGGTCAGGAACGAAGAGCCGGCCCTGGAAACGCCGGCCATAAATTGGGACTGAAGGCCTATACCCGGCCTGGGCCCCCCGCCCCTTGTGCTTTGGCGGCCATGGGCTAAACTATATACATGAAGGGACAAGGAGACAACACAATGAAAAAACTTCTACTGGCCGTAGCCGCCCTCTGCGTTTCTTACTCGCCCGCTTTCGCCGGACAGGACGAGGATTACTACAAGACCTCGGCCGTCACCGTGACCTCCGAAGAGACCGTCACCGACCTGACGGACAAAGACGTTTTCCCCGTGCCGCTGCGCAACACCATCCCCGACACCAAGGTCGTAGCCGCCGGCGCCATAGTGAACGGCGGCGTGCAGGCCTGGAACGTCATCAACAGCGGCAAGCCGGACGCCAACCTCTCCAGCTCCTACGCCAGCGCCATCCCGGGCTTCTCCTTCAACTGGGCCAACTTCAGCGGCTGGAAGAAGAAGGAAGTGGTCTACACCTACACCGTCACCAACCTGATGCAGGTGGACGTGATCAAGATAAAGTACGCGGTCTCCTTCTACTACAACGGCCAGAACCTGGTGGCCATGCGCGCCGGCACCGACCCGATCTCCACCCTGGCCCAGCGCAACGACGCGATCAAGGGCCACTACATCACCAACTTCACGGTGCGCCCGCTGACCATGAACATAAAGTGGGGTTGGAAGTTCTCGCTGAACGTGCGCATGTCCGACCCGATGAACGTGGGCACGGCGGACGCCCCGGTGGCGCACCTGCAGGCCGACCTGAACTACATAGTCTCCACCCCCTTCTCCACCAACGGCGGCATGTGGACCTACGACGTTACCGGCCTGGGCGGCTTCCGCGACCTGAGCGAGCAGAACAGGGCGCGCACGCTGGCCATCCCCCCGCTGGAGCCCGTCGACGGCTCGACGATGACCTTCAACTAAAGTCTTAACAGCAAATAAAAAACCCCGGCGCGAACCGGGGTTTTTTATTTGGGGTGGGGACGTTGTTGAGTTGTTGACTTTTTAGCTGCTAAGCAACAGGAAAAGCCGGTCAGACACGGAAAAAGTCAACAACTCAACAACGTCCCCGGCTGGCTATTTTCCGGCACCGTGGCACTTCTTGTATTTCTTGCCGGAGCCGCAGGGGCAGGCGTCGTTGCGGCCGACCTTCGGCTCCTCGCGGCGCACGGTCTCCACCTTCACGGTCTCGCCGCCGTTCATCACCTCGGGGTGCCGCTGCATCCACTTCTTGACGGCCTTATCGTCGCTGACGTCCACGCCGGCCACCAGCATCTTGCGGTAGATGCCGATGATCAGCGCACGCATCTGCGGGTCCTTGGCCTGCGCCAGTATCTGCGGGGACATCTTATCCAGTTCCGCCGCCAGTTCGTCGTCGGTCTTCTCGGCGTGCGGTTTCTCTTTGGCCGGGGCCGCGGGCTTGGCCGCCGGGGCCTTGGCCGCCGCGGGAACGGCCGGGGCCTTGGGCGGCTTCGGGAACTCCGGCGGCTTGGCCGCGCCGGGCGCCGGCGCCGGGGCCGCCGCGGGGGCGCCCTGCCCGCCTTCCTTACCGCCTACGATCTTCTTTAAAAAATCCCATGCCATAGTTCAGTCTCCTTATTTGGTCAGCACGCCGGCTTTGTCCTTGAGGTAACAAGCCAGGGCTATCGAATGCAGTTTGGTCATCGGCGTGTCCGTGCGGGACGGGAGGATGACGGGGATGTTGGAGCCGGCCAGCAGCGTGGCCGACTTCATGCCCGCGCCGAAGAACGACAGGCACTTGTAGACCGGGTTCGCGCTATCCAGGTCCGGGAACAGCGCGATGTCGGTCTCGCCCGGCACCACGCCCTTGATGCCCTTCTCGGCGGCCAGTTCTTTGGAGAAGGAGATGTAGATGTCGTAGGGGCCTTCCACCACGCAGTTCTTGATCTTGCCTTCCTGGTTGCGCTTCACCAGTTCGGCGGCGTCCAGGGTGCTGGGGATCTTCTCGTTGACCTTCTCCACCGGGCAGACCACGGCCACGTTGGGCTTCTCCACGCCCAGCATGCGCATCATGTCCACGGCGTTGTTGACGATCATGGCCTTCTGGTCCAGCGTCGGGGCTATCATGATGGCCGCGTCGGTGACGGCGAAAAGCTTGTGGTAGTTGGCCTGTTCGAACAGCACGAAGTGTGAAAGCACGGTGCCCTCGGCCACGGCGCCGATGTCCTTGCGGAGGATGGCCTTCATGTAGAACTTGGTGTCCACCAGGCCCTTCACCAGGAAGTCGCCCTTGCCGGCCTTGACCAGCTCGATGGCCATGTTGCACATCTCGGCGTAGTCGGACTTGTCGACGATCTCGAAGAGGCCGAGGTTCAGGCCGACTTTCTTGGCCATTTCCTCCACCTGGGCCTTGGGGCCGATCAATATGCCGCCCGAGATGATCTTGTGCTCCACGCCCATCTTGCAGGCGGTCAGCACTTCGTCGTTGTTGGCGCCGGGCACCACTATGCGGTTGGTCTTGCCCTTTACCATGCCCAAAAGTTCGTCAAAGTTCTTGAAGTTCATGTTTTCCTCCGGAGTAAGTTAAGTTGAAACAAAATCAGTATTTCTTTATCTGGTTCGGGTGCCTGAGCGCGGTCTCGGCCGCGGTGCGCAGCGCCGTCATCTCGTCGCCGCCCGGGTAGGAGAGGATCTGCGCTATCCAGCCCACGCGGCGCTTGATCTCGGGCACGAGCACCTTGTCGTAGGCGAGGCCGCCGGTGAGCACTATGGCGTCCACCTTGCCCTCCAGCACGGCCGCCAGCGCGCCTATCTCCTTGCAGATCTGGTAGCCCATGGCGTGCACCGCCTCGCGGGCCTCGTCGCGGGTCATCTTGTCAGGGTCTATGCCGCTGCCGGGCTTGATCTCGCCTGTGAGGATGTATTTCTCCAGCGCCACGCAGTCGGAAGTGCCGGTATAGGCCACCAGGCCGCCCTGGCCCTTGAGCTTGAGCATCATGTCCTGCTTGGTATACTTGCCGCTGAAGCACATATTGACCAAGCCGCCGGCGGGCACGCCGCCGGAGCGCTGCGGCGTGAAAGGCCCGTCGCCGTTGAGCGCGTTGTTGACGTCTATCACGCGGCCGCCCAGGTGCGCGCCCACGGAGACGCCGCCGCCGCCGTGCATTACGATCAGCCGGCATTCCTCGTAAGGCTTGCCCAGCTGCCGCGCGGCGTGGCGGCCGCAGCGCTTCTGGTTGAGCGCGTGAAAAATCGATATCCGCGGGTTCTCCGGCATGCCGGAGTAGCGCGCGAGCGGGAGCATTTCGTCGACCACCACGGGGTCGGCGATGAAGGCCTTGATGCCGTTGGCTCCGGCGATGTCGTGGGCTATGATGCCGCCGAGGTTGGAGGAATGGTCGCCCAGCACGCCTTCCTTCAGGTCCGCGAGCAGCGCTTCGTCCACCGCGTAGACGCCGCCCTCTATGGGCTTTACCAGGCCGCCGCGGCCGATGACGGCGTGCAGTTCCTTTACGTCCACGCCGTGTTCCTTGAGCGCCTCCAGCGCCATCTTCTTGCGCAGGTCGAACTGCGCCGTTATCTTCTCGCGCTCATAGGGCTTCAGGTCCTCGGGGCTGTAGCGGACGGTCTTATGGAAGACCTCTTTCTCGCCGCGGAAGTAGCTCACCTCGTCGGAGGTGGAGCCCGGGTTGATCACGAGTATATTATAGTCGGCCATGTTTCCCTCACTCGAAAATAATTTCGTACAGGTACGGCGAGTTCTTCTTTTCCAGCGTTACGAAGATCTTTTTGCCGCCCTCCGCGGCGAAGCCGGGCTGCTCCTTGGCCCCGTAGCAGTAATCCTCTTTGGCGCAGGGCAGCAGTTGGGCGGGCTCGCCCCAGGGGCCCCAGGGATAGCGGGCCAGCCGCGCCAGGGCGCGGCCGCCTTCGGGGTCGGAGTAGACGGCCAGGTAGGCCTTCAGATGGTCGTTGTAGGAAACCGAAAATTCCTCGGGCATGCCCGGCAGCACGTCCGCGGCCTCGGAGATGTCGGAAGTCCAGGCCACGGTAGACTCGGAGAGAGAGTAATAGTCGTATTTTTCACGGTCGGCCAGGCCGTCGGGCTTCACGCGGGCCAGCCGGGCGGCGTATTCCCCGGGGGCGTTCATGACGCGGCCATAGACGTAGACCCAGCCGTCCTCGTCGGGCAGCAGCGCCGAGCCGAAAGCGGGCTCTATGTCGTTCCAGAGGGAGTAGCGCCCGTCCCTGCGGGCTTTCTCGTAAGGCCCGCCGGGATCGGCGGCTGTCGCCACCCCCTGCCCTACGCGGAAGTAGTCGTAGGGCTCCGGGCCGTAATTGTTCATTATGGAGTAAAAGACCTGGCACTTGCCGGCGCCGCAGAAAAACGAGCGGGGCCAGAACTTGCGCACCTGGCTGTATTCCTTCAGGTCCCCGGAAAGCAGCGGCAGCGGCCAGCGGTTCTCGTCGGAAACGTAGGCCAGGTCACCGGCCTGGGCGTAGGGGGAGGTGCTGGAAACCAGGGCCGCGCCGCCGTCCACTATGCCCCAGACGGCGGCCTGGCCGCCCGGGCGCAGCTCGCCGGCCCAGATATTATTGAGCAGCCAGAGGGTGCGCCCGTCGGCCAGCGGCACGGCGTAATTGCCGCCCTGGCCCACCACCGTGCCGGTGGCGGCGGCCTGCGAAAGCAGCGGGGTTCCGGCGGCCGCCGCGAAGGCCGGCAGGGCCTGCGCCGGCTGGGCGGCCGCGGGGACGCAGGGAACGCACGCGGCGGCCGCCGCGAGGGCGCACAGGACGACCGCTTTGAATGACAGGAACCGCATGCAGTTAAACTCCGGGAGGACGCTCTTTTGAAATCCAATTTATAATATAATAGAAACCGCGCACCACGCAAATTGCCGGGGCGGCCCCCGGATTTTTCTGTAACATATTAGTCATTGATTTTATACTGCGCTCTGTTAAACTATTATCATGTTCCCTAGGGCCAAAACGCTTCTCGCCGCCGCCTGCCTTCTGGCGGCCGGCGTTCCCGCGCGCGCGGCCGCCCCGACCCCGGCCATAGCCTCCGTCAGCACCGGCAGCGTGAACGTCTCCTGGACCGGCGGCACCGCGCCATTCATCGCGGCCCTTTCCACGACCCCCACTTTTACCGTCACCACGGCCAGCGGCCCCGCGGCCGCTTCGCCCCACAGTTTCCCCGGCGTCGCTCCCGACACCACCTACTATTTCAAGGTCAAATCCGCCGGCGACCTCGGACAGTATTCTTCCGTGCTGAGCACCATTACCCTGGCAGCGACACCCGCCGGCATCTATTCACTCTCGACCTACTTCACCGCCGACTCCTCCTACACCGCGGCCATCACCATAGGCTGGAACACCGGCGGCAACCCGGAACACACCAGCTACGAGCTGCTCTACGCCGACAACGCCGGCTTCACGGCCTCCACCACCGTGGCGGGCGGCTACCCGCCGGTGATGGCCGGCGGCCTCAACGCCAACACCACCTACTACTTCAAGGTACGGGCGCGCGGCCTAACCGGCGCCGTCACTCCCTATACCGGGGTCATTTCCACCTCCACGCTGGCCATGCGCCTCACCGGCGTCGGCCACACCGTCCACGAGACCACCGCGGCGGTCTCGTGGAACGCGCTGAACGACGCCGGGGTGCAGGCGCTGCGGTCGCAGGGCTACAGGTTGAACTACTCGCCGAACACCTCCATGATCCCGACGGTGACCTGGAGCACCGCCGACCCGGCCGTCAGCTCGCGCGACCTGGCCGGCCTTCTGCGCAATACCACCTACTATTACCAGGCTGGCACCCTCAACCACCCCGGCCTGGCGAACATGCTGGAGGTCCGTTCCTTCACCACGCTGGGCGCACGCCCGCTGGGCCTGACGCGCCTGGCTGTAGGCGACGGCTCGGCCAGGCTGGGCTGGACGGCGCTGGCTCCGGCCGACGCCATGGGCTACCGCCTGGAGGCCTCCACCAGCGACTTCGCCGGCGGCGTGATAGAATCCTCCGCCTCTTATATCGCCGGCCTGAGCACCCTGACCATCACGACGCTCTATCCCAACACCACCTACTACTTCCGGACCGCCTCGCTGAACACCGCCTACGCGCCCAACTACAGCTCCCGGCTCTCTTCGGTGACGCTGGCGCTGCCGATCTCCGCCGACCTGACCTGGCCGCACGCCTACCCGCACGAGATCGTCATAGATTTTTTCCCGCTCCAGACCGCCCCGCAGCACTTCGCCTGTGAAGGCTACCGTCTGGAGGCCTCCACGGCCCCCTTCGGCGGCGGCGGGACGGTGCTCTCCTCCGTCACTTACTCCGTTGAGGACACGCTGCGGTCACTCGCCCTCTCCGGGCTGGCCGCCAACACCACCTATTACCTGCGCCTCGGCACGCTGAACTGGCAGAACACGCCCAACTATACACTGCTGTCCTCCACCAGGACCGGCTTCCCGCTCCCGCTGTCCGGAGTGACGCTGGACTCGGTCTGGAGTTCCAGCGCGGCGCTGAGCTACGCGCCCAACTCCGCGGCGCAGCGGCACGTGGCGCAGGCCTCGGTACACCGCTTCTTCGGCTCGATAGCCGCCGAAGCCTCTACCGCGAACCCGGCCCTCACCGGGCTGGTCATAGAGGGGCTCGACGAGAACACCCTTTACTACTTCCGCGCCGGCGCGCTCTACAACGGGACCACTATCTACTCGGAAGCCTTGCCGCTATACCGGCAGACCCTGCCCAAAGCGCTCACCGGCCTGGCCGCGCCGGGCGTCTACCAGTCCAGCGTCGCCGTCTCCTGGGACAAGCTGAGCGGCGCCACCCAGGCCGACTCCGCGGAGCGCTACCTCCTGGAAGCCGCCGCCAACCCCTCCTTTTCCCCGGTGCTGTTCTCCTCTGGCACCACCGACATCGGCCAGAGCACCCTGACGCTGACCGGCCTGGCGTCCAACACCAGCTACTACTTCAGGGCGGGCGCGTTCAACTCCGAAGGCTACGTCAGCTACGCCCCGGCGCTGTCCACCGCCACCCTGTGCAGGCCCCCCGTGCCGCAGGCCTTCAACCTGACCCCCAACTCCATGACCCCGAGGTGGCTGTTCAACTCCAACCCGGCCGATACCCGCTACCTGGTGGAGCTCGACGACAATTCGGATTTCTCTCCTATCCTGGCCTCCTCCATCACGGTGCTGTCGTCCGCCACCTTCTCGGGGCTCGGGCCCAATACCACCTACTACACCCGCGTCACCGCCATAAACAGGCTCAACCGCGCCATCCCGGCTGTGACCTTCGCGGCCATGGCCACGGCCGCCTATCCGCCGGCCGCCCTCGCCGCCACCGGGGTGACCAACTACGGGCTTACCGCCAACTGGGGTACCGGCGGCAACATCCCGCTGGTGACCTGGTACACGGCCTACATTTCCTCAAGCTCCGACATGACCGGCACCGTGCATTCTTCCACGACGCTCGGCATGTCCGCCTCTTTCACGGGCCTGGTCTCCGACGCCAGCTACTACCTGCGGGTCTCCGCGCTGAACCTGACCGGCGTCCCCACCGACCCGGCCACGGACCTTGGCTCCACCCTGACGCTGCCCACCACCCCGTACCTGGTGGCCCAGGACCAGACCTTCTTCGACCCGATGCTGGACGGCTTCTCCATGCGCTGGGAGCCCAACGGCAACTCCTCGCACACCTGGTATTACGTTCAGACCTCCACCAGCGCGGACTACTCCGTGATAAATTCCTCGCGCCTGGTCAACGCGCTGAGCTGCACCTTCTCCGACCTGCAGATAGACACCACCTACTGGGTGCGCGTGCAGGCCCGCGGCCAGGCCGGAGCGCAGACCCAGTATTCCCCGCCCCCGGCCTATCCCTCGGCGGTCGACGTGGAGCGCTCCACCCGCACGCTCGCCTCGTCGCAGAAGAACGCCACCGCCCAGACCACCAACGAGATCACGCTGGAGACCTCCTACGGCACCATCTCCGTGCTGCTGCCGCAGGGCTCCATCGGCAGCTCCACCCGCTTGACGCTCGCGCCGGTCTCGGTCTTCGCGCCGCCGCTCTCGGCGGTGTCGGTCCTGACCCCCACCGGGATCGGGATCTCGCTGAACTATTTCCCGCCGACGCTGGTGCGCAGCGCCATCACGGTGACCATCCCCTACCGCCTCTCCGACCTGCCGCCCGGCACGGACCGCTCGCGGCTGGTCATAGCGCTCTACGACGAGGCCAACGCCGTCTGGGTGCCGCTGCCCTCGGTCTCCGACACGAGCGCCAACCGCGTCTCCGGCCAGACCTGGCATTTGTCAACCTTCCAGCTCATGCAGTCGCAGCCGGAGACCGGCCTGGCGGGGGTCAAGATCTACCCCAACCCGTACCGCCCCAACTCGGTCTCGGACGTTATGCACTTCACCAACCTGCCGGCCCTCGCCAAGGTCAGGATCTACACCTTCCTGGGCGAGCTGGTGCGCACGCTGAAGGCGGACGTCAACGGCATGGCGCACTGGGACGGCCTCAACGACGACGGGCGCAAGGCCGCCAGCGGCGTCTACATAGCTTTCATCCAGACCAAGGGCAAGACGGCGAGCAAGAGCTTTAAGGTGGCGCTGGAGCGCTGAGGAGCGCGGAAATTTTATGAAGAGGAAACAGGGCGTGAATTTCGGCCGCGCGGCTTTACTGCCGGCGCTGCTGCTCGCCGCCCTGGCGGGCCCCCGCCCGGCGGCGGCCGCCGGCTTCGACGCCGGCTCGGCCGGCACCGCCTCTGGGCAGTTCCTCAAGATAGCCGCCGGCGCGCGCGGGGCCGCCCTGGGCGAGGCCTATTCGGCCCTCGCGGACGACGCCTTCGCGCTGGACTGGAACCCGGCGGGCCTCATCAACATCAAGAAGAACTCCCTGGTGATGATGCACGCGCCGTACCTGTCCGGCACCTTCGTGGATTACTTCGCCTACGCCGAGACCGCGGGCGAAGTGGGCTCGTGGGGCGTCTCGTTCAAGTACATGAACTACGGCAAGATAGACCGCACCGACTCCAGCGGCATCGTGCTGGGCGACTTCGCGCCCTACGACTCCGCGGTCAACGTCGGGTTCGCCTGCTACATCACCGGCTTCAACAAGGAGCCGGAGGAGCGCTTCGTGCTGGGCGCCACCGGCAAGTTCGTCAAATCCCGGATCATTTCCGACGACAACACGGTCTCCGCCGACATCGGCCTGAACATGCCCTACATGTTCGACAACCGCTTCCGCATGAGCCTGACGGCGCAGAACATCATGGGCACGCTGCGCTACGACAAGGAAGAGGCCCCGCTGCCGCTGATCCTGCGCTTCGGCACGCTGACCCGGCTGTCGGAGTATCTCGACCTGACCGCCGACCTGGTGGCCGCGCGCGACGGCCTGCCCTTCGCGGCCGTAGGCGCCGAAGTGAAGATCCCCGTCTACGCGGACCTGGACTTCGCGCTGCGGGCCGGCGCCAACACGCGCTCCGTGGCCGACCTGGGCGGCCTGCGCAACGTCTCGCTGGGCGGCGGCGTGCGCTTTACCGACTACCGCCTGGACTACGCCTTCTCCCCCTTCGGCGACCTCGGCACGGTGCACCGCATCTCGGCCGGCCTCACCTTCTAGTTCCCGCGCGCCAAAGAAAAAAGCCCGGCTGTCCGGGCTTTTTCTTTTTCCGTAACGGCTCAGGCCTTTTCGCGCCGGTCCGCAGTCAGCGGAAAGGACATGGCCAGCCACGCGCCGGAGAAGATCACGCCGAGCGCCGGGTAGAAGCCCGGGGCCACCGTGCCCAGCGCCTGCAGGCCCGACACCCAGAGCGCGGTCAGGCCCTTGGCGAAGCGGTAAGTAAAGGCCTCGGCCACCTGCTTGGCGCGGTAGCGCGTGTCGTAGGAGAACGGTATGTAGAGCGTCTCCTTGGAGGCCCTGAAGATGGAGTAATCCATCCCCTTGAACAGCAGGAAGGCGGCCGACGCGAGGCCGAGGGCCGGGGCGAAGAACAGCAGCAGGCACGAGAGGATGTGCACCGCCGGAATGGCCGTCAGGATGGCGCGGCGCGGGATGTAGCGCAGCAGCAGCGGCGTGGCGAGGAACTGCATGGCGAACGAGAAGACGTTCACGTACATCCAGAAGTTTCCCAGGTAGGCGGTGCGGGCGTCCTTCTGCGGCATGAATTCCTGCACCAGCTGGGTAAAGCGGAAATCCAGGGCGGTGGCCACCACCTGCGCCGAGAAGATGATGAAGGCGATGAGCAGCACGGTGCGGTTCTCGCGCAGGATGCTCAGGTGCAGATGGCCCTTCTTGCCCCCCGCCTCCTCGGCCGAGGGCGCGGGCTCGCCGGCGCTGTTATAGCTCAGCCAGGACAGGATCGCGGCTGGCAGGATCACGAGCGCCGCGAAAAGAATGAAATTTTCCGTCCCTATCCCCATCACGTAGCGCGCCAGCAGCCAGCCGCCGGTCAGCGAGCCCAGCGCGCCGAGGCCGGCCACGGGCCCGTTGAAGACCTTGCCCTCCTCGTCACGCAGCACGCTGTTGATGAAGGACCAGTACTGCTCGGAAATGATGACGACGTAGGATTCCTTGAAGACCAGCAGCAGGAAGGCCAGCCACCGCCCGGCGGTGTCCAGAAAGGCCCAGGCCAGGGTCATGAAGGCCGCGCTGGCCAGCATGGAGACGGCCATGGCCTTCTTGGCCCCCACCGCGGAGAGCAGGCGGCCGTAGGCGTAGATCATGGCGGCCATCATGAAGGGCACGCAGGCTATGGCGTAGGGCTTGGCGGCCGCGCCGAACTTTTCGATGAAGAGGGATTCGGCCGGAGAGCGGATGAACTCGTAGCCGCAGAACAGGAACATGGCCGACAGGCCCGCCAGGAAAACGGCCGAGGCCACGTGCCGCCCGCGCTCTGTCCTAAGTGCCGCGAAAAGTGTACTCATGGTCTTAATTATCCCAAATATGAAGTGCCTAGGGAACACCCGCGCCGCGGGGATGCTCCGCTGGCGGACATGGCCCGGGTGTTGGCATAAAAATTGCACCGTCAGGGACGATGACCATTTTGAGGCTAAAGCAAGGAGACAGCATGAACAATAAGAGGATACTCACAGCGGTACTGGCGGCGGCGCTGGCGCAGGCCTGCCCGGCAGCCCGGGCGGCCGGTTTCGATTTTGACGGCGCGGGCGGTCCCGCGGTTTCCCTGAGCGCCCTGAAGGCGGAGGCGGCCGAGGGCCTGCCGGAGCCGGTCCTGGAGAGGGCCGCCGAGCCTCTGCGCGGCGAACTCATAGCGCCCGCCACTACGGCCCTGGACCTGGCCTCCTTCACCTACGACGAAAGCTCGAAACAGTTCACGCTGAAATTCGACACCGAGCGCTCGGCCAACTACTGGGGCTGCCGGGTAGAGATCAGCGTGGAGCTGATGCGCGACGGCCTTTTCGACGCGTCCAGGGGTGTCAGGACCTACGAGTTCCCCCTCAACTGGAACATAGGCAACCCCGCCATCACATTCACGGAAGCGGACTTCGCCCCCGCGAAGGACGAGGGCCGCGCCAAGACTAAAAAGCTCTATGTGAAGTGGGGCTTCAGGGTGGTCAGGAGCACTTTCTACACCAAAGACTTCGTGGACAAGGGCCGCAGCGCCTCGCTGCAGCTCCCCAAGTAAACCGAAAACAAAACTCCCCGGTGCTCGAGGTTCTGCCGGAAAAGGACTTTAGCTATCAGTTAATACGGGCGCTCGGCCGCAGCCTTCTCTTTTGCGCCTTCTCCAACAGGCCGCCCACCGCTTTTTTAAGGTCGGCGATAGCCAGCGGCTTGGTAAGGAAGAGGTCCGCGTCGCCCCGTATCCGGGCTTCGTTGCTGACGTCCCCGGTGAGGATCAGGATCTGCGTGGAGCGGGTTTTCGGGTCGCCCTTTATGGCCGAGCAGACTTCCTGCCCGTTCATGTCCGGCAGGCCGAGGTCCACTATGGCCAGGTCCAGGCGGACTTCCCTGACCCAATCTATGGCCGTCCTGCCGTTCTCCGCGGCGAGCACCATATAGCCCTGCGCTTCCAGGCAGGTCTTCAGCATTTCCCGCACGGATCTATCATCTTCAACTATTAATATCTTCGGCATCATATCCCCGGCTGACCCAGTATCTGTAAATTTTATCATAATGCGCGGCGCCGGGCCCGCCCCGGCCGGAGGGGAAGCCCGGCCGTTTTTTCGCTTTTTTGGAATACAACAAATTTGTTGTATGGGTGGCGGTGTTCGGAAAAGACGGCGCGTGCCGGCTAGGGGAGTACGGCCCCGTAGACCGGTTCCTTGTCCAGAGTTACCTGCCGCGCCCGGCGGAAGCCTGCTTGCCGCAGTATTTCCTTCCTGAAGAAAGCGCTTTCTTTGGGGTACTTGGTGAAGAAGCTGCCGGAGAAGACCACGGTGCCTTCGCCGCCGGCGAATTTTTTCAGGGCGGAGAGGGCGCGCGCTATCCTTTCCACGTATTCGCCGAGTATCATGACGGCCAGCGGGTCGCCCTTGGCGTAATACTTGTAGAACCTCGGCACGAACTTGAATTTAAGTTCCTGCGGCAGGGGTTTGGCATATTCCCTGAAATCGCAGGCCCACAGCCGCGCCAGCAGGTCATAGGGCGTCTTGCAGCGCGCGAGCCGCATTATCTCGCCGAGCAGGCGCGAGGGCTTATTGCCGGGCAGCAGGCCGTGGGCCGCGCTCGATACGCCGAGCAGCATGGTGTTGAGCAGGTTCCTTACCTGGTAATCGCAGACCAGGCGCTCTCGGCCTTTAGCGTCGATGGCGGCTATGGTGAAGCCAGTGCCGAGGGAAATTATGAAGCCCGGGCGCTGCGCCGTGCCGGCGCGCAGCGCCGCGAAGGCGTCGTTCTCGAAGCTCATGGGCCCGGTATAGCCGAAATCTCGCTTCAGGCGTTCCTTGAAGTAGGGTCCCACCATTTCCGCGTCGCGGGGGAAATCCAGGCCGCAAAGGCAGAAGCGGGCGCCGTACAGTTCTATCTTTCTGCCGCGGGCCAGCTTATCCACACCTTGCTTGATAAGCGCGTAAACTGCTTTTACGCCCTTTACCTCCAGGTTCGCGCCCGCTACCCGCGCCACGCGCACCGCCCCGGCTTCCGTGCGCAGGGCTACGGCTATCTTGGTGCCGCCGCTGTCCACGCCCAGGAAATATTTCACCGGGCCCCCTTGTAGGGCGGCAGGAAGGCTTTGTTCTGCGCGAGCACGGCCTTGAGCAGGCGGAAAGTGACGTCAGCGTCGGGCGTGAGCGGGTTCAGCAGCAGCGCCTGGTAGGCCAGGTCGAAGTCGCATTTCCACGCGGCTTCGGCGGTAAGCGCCTCGTAGGCCTTTATCCGCTGCGACAGCCCCTTGGCGAAGACCGGCAGCTGCGCCGTCTTCACCGGCTTATAGCCGCCCTTATCTATCATACAGGGCATCTCGAGGACATGCTCCTTCTCGAAGCCGTCATAGGTGCCGTTATTGGGCACGGCCACGGTAACGCGCTTCTTCTGCAAACCCAGCAGGCAGGCGATAACGTCGTAGGCGACCACATTGTAAAAGGCGCCGCCGCGCTCCTTTACGGCCTCGGGGATCTCCGAGACCGACGGCGAGCGGTAGGCCGCGAAGATGCGGCGCTCTATCTCGGCCACCTTGGCCGCGCGCGACGGGGTGGTTTTGTCCTCTTCTACCACCGCGCCGGCATGGAAGAAATACTTGTGGTAGCCGGTAGGAATTATTTTCGCGCGCGCCATTATCTCCGGCGTCATTTTGACCTTGGTGATATTGAGCGCGGTCGGCAGGCCTTCTTTCTCTATCAGCTTTTTTATGGCCGCGCCCAGCACGGAACGGCCGTTGCGGCGCACGTCGAGCACCCAGGCGAAATGGTTGGGCCCGACATAATCTATCTCGGTGTCCTCCATGCGCGCGCCCAGCAGGTCGGAGACGCCCTTGTGCATGGTAAGCGAGCCGTTGCAGATGCCCACGGCCCTGATATCGTGGA
>Ga0154435_106_pt1 | contig 33992 bp, 28 predicted proteins | sample RifGroC2_FD_115939 | JGI IMG/M metagenome (GOLD analysis project Ga0154435, IMG submission 115939) | Elusimicrobia bacterium GWC2_64_44
TCTTCCTTGTCCATCACCATGTTGTCGCGCAGGTAGTCGAAGCCCACCTCGTTGTTGGTGATGTAGGTGATGTCGCGGTTGTACATCTCGCGGCGCTCGTCGTTGCGCATGTCGTGCTGCACGGAGCCCACGGTGAGGCCCAGGAACTCGTGCAGGGGGCCCATCCACTGGCTGTCGCGCTTGGCCAGGTAATCGTTGACGGTGACCACGTGCACGCCCTTGCCGGTCAAAGCGTTCAGGTAGGCGGGCAGGGTAGACACCAGCGTCTTGCCTTCTCCGGTGCGCATCTCGGCTATCTTGCCGCTGTGCAGCACTATGCCGCCGATGAGCTGCACGTCGTAGTGGCGCATCTTCAGCACGCGCTTGCCGGCCTCGCGCACCACCGCGAAAGCCTCCGGCAGCAGGTCGTCCAGGGTTTCGCCGTTGCCCAGGCGGGCCTTGAACTCGGGCGTCTTGGCCTTCAGTTCTTCGTCTGACAGTTTTGAAATTTCGGGCTCCAGCGCGTTGATCCGGTCCACGATGGGCTGGATGGTCTTCATGGAGCGCAGGCTCTTGCTACCGATGATGGCTTCAACTAGTTTTTTGAGCATATATTCACATTAAACAACTTTTAAACGCGTTTATAAATACCGTAAGGGGTCAAACAGAGAAGCCGAACAACTTTTCCGAGATGATCATCGCCACGGCGAGCAGGTTGCCGACGCTTAGCGCGGTTGACAATTTACGCCCCAAGGGCTATCATTAATCCCGACAGGGAACGGAGGCACCATGAAACTCTTCAATTACCTTTTAGCGGCGCTGCTGTGCGGCGCGGGCGCGCTGGGCGCGGCGGCCCAGGAGCCGGCCGCGGCCAAACCCGCCGAGCCCAAAGTCGCGGCGGCCCCGCCCACCCCCGAGCAGGCCGAGCTGACGAAACTTACCGCCGAAAACCAGCTGGCCGAGCAGCGGCTCAAGAAAAAGCTGCAGCAGGCCAACGCCGAGAAAGAGGAGCTGAAAGCCCAGCTCGAGCTGGAGCAGAGCCGCCAGCGCGTCAGAACCGCCGCGCTGGAGGCCGAACTGGCCCTGGCAGTCTCCGAGAACAAGCTTTCCGAAGAGAAGAACAAAAAAGCCATGGCCGACCTGGCCCTGAAAATGGCGAAACTGAAGGCGGACAACGACCTGAAGGCGGAGGCCCAGCGCGCCGACGCGCTGGACGACACCAAAGAGCGCTTCGCGATGGACCTGGACATGAAGCGCCTGGACCTGGAGGAGCGCCGCCTGAAGGTAGAGAAGCTGCAGCTCGACTCCCGCATGGCCAGGCTCAACAGCGACCTCGACCTGCGCGCGAAAAAGAACGAGTGGAAGAAGGAAGCCAATACGGAGCCGGTCTACCTGGTCCAGCCGCTGAAGAACGGCACGCTGACCGTCAGCGACCGCCGCGTCCCGCTTAACGGCCCTATCCGCTACGGCACCGCCGACTTCGTCACCGAGCGCATCAGCTATTTCAACAATATCTCCACGCAGCCCGTCTTCCTGATCATCGACGAGTGCCCCGGCGGCTCCGTCACCGAGGGCTACTCCATCATCAAGGCCATGGAGAGCAGCCGCGCCCCCATCTACGTGGTGGTAAAATCCTACGCCGCCAGCATGGCCGCCATCATCACCACGCTGGCCGACAAGTCCTACATCTACCCGCACGCCCAGATTCTGCACCACCAGCCCTCCGGCCTGATGTTCGGCAACATCACGCAGCGCAAGGAGCAGCTGGAGTTCGCCCGCGAGATAGAGCGCCGCATCTTCACCCCGGTGGCCAAAAAAGCGGGGCTCACGCTGGAGGACTTCCGCAAGAAGATGTACGAGAACAACTCCGACGGCAACTGGCGCCTTTTCGGCGACAAGGCCGTGGATTACAAGTGGGTGGGCGGCCTCGTGGACCGCATCGAGGAGACCGGCGTGGTGAAGAACCCCGAGACCGCCAACGGCCGGCAGCTGCACGACATGGGCAGCCTGGAGCTGCAGGAAAAGGTCGACGAGAAGGGTCAGGCCTACGTGCAGCTGCCCCGGCCCAAGCACTTCGACATGTATTTCATCTACAACCCGGACAATTACTACCGCTTCTGAGCGGGCGGGTCGAAAGGCCGGGCGCGGGCCCGGCCTTTTTTATTACTATAATTTCACCAGCATGAAGGACGAGCTGGACCACCCCGACAATATCAAGTGCCCCTACTGCGGGGCGGACAACTCCGTGGAAAGCGTCTTCTGCGGCGCCTGCTACAAGAACCTGCAGGTGCCCAAGGAAGCGCGCGCCGAGGCCGCGGCCAGGCGCCTCCTGGCCGGCGCCGCAAAGGCCGCACCTCCCGCCGCCCCGGTGAGCGGGCCCGACGAGGCCCCCGCTGTGCGGCTCTGGGGCAGGGCCGCCATCATCGCCGGGCTGTTCGCCTTCTACCTGCAGTGGCTGCGCAAGCCCAATTATTTTTCCTTCCTCGACTTCATCAATTTGGCCTTCCACGAGGCGGGCCACGTCTTCCTGGGCTTCTTCGGCCGCTTCATCATGATGCTGGGCGGCACCATCTTCCAGCTGCTGCTGCCGGCGCTGTGCCTGCTGCAGCTGCGCCGCAAGCGCTCCAATATAGGCTGGCAGCTCTGCGTGTTCTGGATAGGCGAGAGCCTGCTCAATATCAGCATTTACGCCGGGGACGCCATCAAGCAGGAGCTGCCGCTGGTAGGCGGCGGCGAGCACGACTGGACCTACCTGCTGACCGAGCTCGGCCTGATAGCCCACACCCCCGCCGTGGCGAAGGCCATCTTCCTGCTCGGCTCCGCCGTGATCTTCTACAGCTTTTACCTGATAGGAATTGACGCCAAGAACCGCGAACCCTTCGAGCTGGGAGACCTGCAGCTGCGCTGACCATGAAAACCGCCACCCTGATACTGCTGTTCGCTTTCCCGCTCTCCGCCGCCGCGCAGGGCATGTTCGTCCCCGACGGGCTGGGCCGCGCCGACCTGGGCAGGCCCTGGATAAACGCCGGGGCCGGCTACTCCGACGCCGGGGGCCTGACCAAACGCTCTGCCAGTCTGAACTCCGGCACGCCGCTCGGCTCAGCCGGCGGGGCCAAATTCTCGCTGAACGCGGCCTTCGCCCACAACCGCATCCTCGAGGACGGCTGGCTGCCGCCGGAGCTTTACGACGCCGGACTGCAGCTCTCCGTGCGCGGCGAGAAGAACTTTTTCACCGCCGGGCTCAGGTCCAGCTCCGACCGGCCCTTCAACTCCATGAACGAGACCGACGTCTCGGCCAACTACGCCCGGACCATCAGCAACAGCGGGCCGCATTCCTGGACGGCGGGCCTCACCTACTCCACGCGCCGCAGCTTCGCGCGGCATATCCCATTCCCCTACGTGGCCTACAATTACAATTCGGAAAAATTCTCCTTCCGCCTGCCTTTCTCCGTCTCCTGGCGGCCGGAAAAGAAGTACGAATTCTCCGCCGCCTACATGCCCCCGAAATACGGCCAGATCTCGGCGTCGCTCAAGGCCTCCCGGGCGCTCACGCTGAAGGCCGAGTTCGTGCTGAGCGCGGCGCAGTACGACCTGGCCGGCAGGGCCGACAAGAAAGACTCGGTCTTCGTGGAGCAGCCCGGCGCCGGCCTGCGCACCTCCTACCGGGCCGCGGACGGCTGGGCGTTCTCCCTATATACCGGCTGTACGCTCGGCGGCAGGTATTACCGCGGCAGGACCTACGATAATTACCGCGACAAGGTGCACCTGGGCGGCGCCCCGGCCGTCAGCCTGGGCCTGACGCGCCTGTTCGGCTTGCCCCTTCGGCCTAACAAATAAAGGGCAGAACGGCCCTGTTGCAGTCCGCCCGCGCGCGTTATAATTAATACATGCTGAAATACGCGCTCGTCTTTCTTTTGACCGCCCCCGCCGCCGCCGCAGATTTCGACCTGAACTCCCTGAAAGTCTCCGACCTCGCACCGGCCGCCGCACAGGAAATTACGCCCGCGCCCGCCGACAAGGCGAGCTACATACAGCTGACCTCCTCCATCAAGATGAAGATGGATAAAGAGAAAGGCGAGCTGACCATCGGCTTCCCCAAAGCCGCTTTCGGCGACGCGGAGCCCGGCGACAAGGCCCACCTGTTCGTAAAAATGACGCGCGGCCTGCCCGCCCCGGCCATTTCCTGGGCCACCGTGCTGTGCTCCAACGGGCACTTCCTCGGCTACAAGGGCTCCAATCTGAATCTGCCCGAGCAGAGCGGCTCTTTCTCCATCAGCGAAACACTGGCCCTCGGCTCACCCAAGCAGCTCATAGCGCGCACCCACCCCTGGCTGGCCGGCGACCTGGCCGACCTGGAGCAGGTCTGCTCGGACGGCTTCCTGGAAAAAATGAAAGACGCCCGCGCCGAAACCCTGCCGCAGCAGCTCGGCGATTTCTCCTTCACCTACACCCCCAAAAAGAACACCCTCAAAGTTAAGTGGTAAAACCGCCACGGCGGGAATTTGTATAATTCTTTAACTATATTAGAGGGTGGGCGCACGCGCAGAGCGGAAGCCGGCCCCGCATTTTCACAGCGCATGCAGAATTATTTCAAAGATAAGAACGTCCTGGCCCTTTACCCGGCCGAAGACAGCGGTTTCCCCATGCGCTTCGACCCTTTCAGGCCGTATTTCAAATCCCTGCGCCTGCTGAACTACGCGAGAACCAGCCACACCCTGGGCATCCGGGGCGCCGAGAGCGAGATACGCCGGCTGATAGCGGAAGAGAAGATAGACATCCTTCTCTGCTGCCCCTTCGCCAGCGACTACCAGCTCTCGGTGGAGTTCTTCGCCTCGCTGCGTCCTTCGGTAAAGATCATTTTCTGGTTCTTCGACGACCCTATCCACTTCGAGAGCTACAACCGCTATTACGCACAGGCCGCCGACGCCGTGATAACCACCGACCACTGCGTGATGAGCGCCTACCGGCGCCTCGAGATCCCCGCCGTGGTCTGCATGGACCTGACGGCCGGCAACAAGTACTTTCCCGTCGCCGTGGAGAAAGACATAGACGTCTCCTTTATCGGCGACATGCGCAAGCGCGGCAGGCAGGAATACCTGGACTACCTGCTCAAGGCCGGCGTCGACGCGCGCGCCTACGGGCGCGGCAGCGCCAACGGCTACCTGCCCGCCGGCAAGATCTCCGAGTATTTCTGCCGCAGCCGCATCAACCTCAATTTCAGCCAGATCGGCACCCTCGACTGGAAGAACTCCGACGAGCCGCTGCTCAACCGCGTGCGGCAGAACACCGGCCGGCCCCGCGAGGTGGCCATCACCGGCGCCTTCTGCCTGACCGAGTACTCGCCCTCCCTGGACAAGATGTTCGTACCCGGAGAGGAAACCGATTTTTTCCGCACCCCGGAAGAGCTGCTGGAAAAGGTACGGTTCTACCTGGCCAACCCCGGGAAGCGGGAGGCGATGGCGCGCGCCGCGCAGGCCCGCACGCAGAAAGACCACCTTGAAAGCGCCTACATACCGCGGACCCTCGGGGCGCTGGGCGACATCCTGGCCGCGCCGGCGCCGGGTTCCTGGCCGGTCTACCTCAGCTTTGCCTTCAAGGCCCGGGAGGTCAACAGCCGCACCTTCTCGATGTTCGTCATGCTCAAACTGCTGCGCCCTCTCGCCGCCCTGGAAACCTTCCTGCTGCTGTTCCGCCACGGCCCGCTGGCCTTCCTGTCGGGCTTTCCGCGCGGGCTGGCGCGGGCCGCCCGCACCGCTCTCTCCAGAACCGGATGACCACCAACCTTAAAATAGCCAGAGCCTACACCGTGCTGATGGCCGCCAGCGTGGCGGGGCACGCCCTCTCCCTGTTCAAGGAGATGCTGGGCGCCAGCTACTTCGGCGTCTCGGCCAAGATGGACGCTTTCTACGCCGCCATGACCATCCCGAATCTGGTCAACAGCGTGCTGCTCTCTCCCTTCGTCATAATTTTCGTACCCATCCTGGTGAAGTACCGCTCCAAGGACCCGGCGCAGGCGAGCCGCATCATCAGCTCGGTCTCCAACGTCATCCTCTGCGGCCTGGGCGCGGCGGCGGTGGTCTCCTTCTTTTTCCCCGGCGCCCTGATCGCGCTGGCCTCCCCCGGCCTGGACGCCGGCACCGCCGCGGACGCGGCAAAGATGCTGCGCATCCTGAGCGCGGCCATCGTCTTCACCGGGGCGGCCAACATCCTGACCGGCGTCATCAACGCCTACGAACATTTCCTGCTGCCCGCCGTCTCCGGCATGTTCATCACGCTCTGCACCATCTTCTTCATGCTCTTCTTCACCCAGCGGGTCGGGGTCTTCGTGCTGGGCTGGGGGCTGCTGGCCGGCACGGCGCTGCAGGCGCTCTTCCTGTGGCCCTGCGCCAAAAAGCAGGGCTTCTCTTACACGCCGGTCTTCGACGTAGACCACCCGGAGATCCGCAAAGCCCTTAACATGGCGCTGATCTTCCTGCTGATAACCGTCATCAGCGGGCTCAACATGGCGGCCAACCGCTTCATGGCCTCCTGGCTGCCGGAAGGCAGCATCGCGGCCCTGGCCTACGCCGACAAGCTGGTGCAGGTGCCGCTGGTCATCTTCTCGGGGGCCATCGCCACCTCCATCTACCCCTTCCTCTCCGCGCAGGCGGCCGAGAACAAGCTCGACGAGATCCGCGCCACGGTCTCCCTCAGCATGCGGATGTCGGGCTTCATCTTCATCCCGCTGGCCGGCGCCATGATGGTCCTGGCCCGCCCCGCCATAGAGCTGCTCTTCCAGCGCGGCGCCTTCGATCCCGCGGCTACCGCGCTGACCGCCAGCGTGTTCATATTCTACTCGCTGCAGCTCTTCTCCACGGCGCCGGTGGCGGTGATGCAGCGGCTGCTCTTCGCTTACCAGGACTTCTCCGCCATCCTCAAGATAATCGTCGTAAGCCTGACCCTGACCCTGGCGCTCAACTTCGCCTTCATCAAGCTCATGTCCCCGCCGGCCTGCGGCATCGCGCTGGCCACTTCCCTGGGCGGGTTCGCCGCCGCGCTGATGTATTTCTACGCCGTCAAGCGCAGGCTGGGCAGCCTGCACGGCCTGGCTATACTCGCCTCCTTCGCGCGGGTGACGGCCCTGGCCGCGGTCTCCAGCCTGACCGTCCGCCTGGCGCATAACCAGCTCTACGCGATAGTGCCGCCCACCGTGCCCGGCTTTGCGGCGGCCCTCGCGCTGGCCTCCGCCGCCGGGGCGGCGGTCTTCATCGCGCTCGCGGCCTTCTTCAGGCTGCAGGAATTCACCAAGGTCCAGCACCTGACCATGACCAAGCTGAAGCCGCTGCTCAACTGGTGGAGGCCGGCGGTATGACGGCCAAACCCAAAGTGCTGCTGATCTACCCGGGCAACAAGACCTGGGGCTTTACCTACCCGATGGGGCTGCTCTACGTGGCCAACGCCCTGCAGAAGGACGGCATAGAGGTTTCCCTGCTCCACCTGGGCACCGGCACCCTGGAAGATCTGAAGAAAGACGACTACCTCTTCGTCGGCATGACGATGATGGTGGGCGAAATGGTGGGCAAGGGCCTGGAGGCGGCGCGGCTAGTGAAGGCCAACAACCCCGCCACGCCCATAGTGCTGGGCGGGGTCTATCCCTCCATACTGCCGGAGCAGGTGCTCGCCAACCCGCTCATCGACATCGCCGTCATAGGCGAGGGCGAAGAGACCGCCAGGGAGCTGGCGGCCGCCTTGCTCAGCGGGGCCGACCTCGGCGGCGTAAAGGGGCTGGCCTACAAAAAAGGCGGCTCGGTGGTCACCACGCCGGCGCGGGAGCTTTTAGACCTGGAAACCCTCGACCAGGACCTGCCATACAGCCTGCTGGGCGACATCTTCACCAAGTCCACCGTGGTGCCCATACACACCTCCCGCGGCTGCCCGTACCGCTGCGCTTTCTGCTACAGCCCGCTCTTCAACAAGCGCCGCTACCGCTTCAAGAGCGCGAAGAAAGTCGTGGACGAGATAGAGTTCATCGTCGGGAAGTACGGCATCCGCAATTTCAACTTCGACTACGAGGACGAATTCCTGGTCAACACCGACCGGGCGGTTGAGATCTTCGAGGACCTGCTGCGGCGGGGGCTGAAGATCCGCTGGACGGCCTTCTGCCGCTTCGATTCCTTCTGCACCGCCCGCGCCAAGTACGGGGAGCGCTTCATAAAGCTGCTCAAGGACTCCGGCTGCTTCTACCTCAGCTTCGGGGCCGAGTCCGGCTCGCAGCGCCTGCTCGACGAGGTGATCAAGAAGGACATCACAGTGGAGCAGATCGTCTCCACCTCGGCGGTGCTCAGGGACCACCAGCTGATCCACCGCGTTTCCTTCATCAACTGCTTCCCCGGCGAGACGCGCGCGGACCTGGAGGAGACCTTCAAGGTCATCGACCGCATCTCGGAAGGCAACCGCTACCTCGCGCTCGGCCTCTTTAACCTGATCCCGCTGCCCAAAACGGCCATCATGGAGCGCCTGCAGCGGGATCACGGCTACGTCCCGCCGGCCACCATGGAAGGCTGGGCCGACCACATCCCGACCCGCCGCGAAAGCGTGACCTGGCACTCCAAAGAGCACGCGGACTTCTGCTTCGCCGCCTCGCGCATGGCCAACAACTCGGCCTTCAACCAGGACTTCCGCTCCTACGCCGAATACAAGGATTTCATACATACCTCCAGCGGCGCCTATCCCGGCGGCTATCCCGCCTACCTGGTGGCCAGGCTGCAGCGCTTCCGCTACAAGCGCCGCTGGTTCTACTACAACGTCGAAGTCATAATCTTCGCCTGGGTCCGGCGCTACGCCGTCATCGCCACCAATTTCCTGGTCAACTCCATCCTGAAGAAATACCTCTCAGACTCCGCGTTCGCCGCCCTGAAAAGATTCTTCGGCAAGGACGCCTGGGCCGCCGGCGGCAAAGACGACGCCGGCACCGCCGCGTAAAAGGAACCGCATGAAAGAGACACTGGAAGGCAGGCTCAAGAACCTCATCAAGCTCTTCGTAAAAGACAAGGCGCTGCTGCGCTCCGCCGGGCTGTTTTACGAGGACGTCAAATATTTCGTCCTCTTCTTCCTGCGCTACCCCGTGGAATACGCCGTCTACCGCTACAGCCTGCTGGCCGGGAAACCTTACTTCGGCCTGGTGATGCAGGCCTGGATGACCATCCCGGAAAGGGCGGCGTGGATGCGCAAGGCGGTAGCCGCCGTCAAGGGCGGCGGCCCGGTGAACATCCTCGAGATCGGCTGCTGGGCCGGCCACTCGGCCACCGTCTGGGCCGGGGCCCTCAAAGAATTCCACGCCGGCCGCGGCAGGCTGGTCTGCGTGGACCCCTGGAAGAGCTATATTTCCCTGGAGAAGCACGACACCAGCCGCTTCATGTACCGCCAGATGGAGGCGGGGCTCAAGAGCGGCGACATCCTGCGGCTGTTTTTCCACAATATCCGCTCGGCGGGGGCGGAAGAGCTGGTCCTGACCGTGCGGGCCGAATCCCGCGAGGCCCTCAAATACCTGGCAACAGACTCCTTCGACATCATTTACGTCGACGGCGACCATTCTTACGACGGGGTGATGTCGGACCTGCGGCTCTCCGCGCCCCTGCTCAAGGACGGCGGCTTCCTCTGCGGCGACGACCTGGAGCTGCAGTACGGCCAGGTGGACAAGGCGGCCATCGAGCCGGTCAAGAACCTTAATTTCGCCACCGACCCGGCCCAGGAAACGGGCTACCACCCCGGGGTCACCCTGGCCCTCTGGAAGTTTTTCGGGGCCGACGTCTCCGCCTATAACGGCTTCTGGCTGATGCGCAAGACCGGGCCCGCCTGGGAGAAGGTTACGCTCGGCTGAGGCGCGAGGCCATGGGTAAAACTCTGCTGCTTTCGAAGCTGAGCCCCGGCAATCCCAACGACGTGGGCGGGGGCTACCAGCGCGAGTTCATCAAGAACGGCGCGCTCTTCCTGGATTACAGCGACATTTACGACCAGCGCGGCCACGCGGGGGCGCAGGCCTTCATCCTGGACTTCGTGCGCAGCCGCGGCGTGGACACGCTGGTCTACGCGGCCGACTCGACCTCGTTCCACTTCCCCCCCTCTTTTTTCCGCGAGCTGGGCCGGCACGCCTACACGGCGATGCTGGCCGGGGACACGGTCTATTATTTCGACGTGCGCGACAAGTTCTACGCGGCCGAAACCGATCTTTTCATCATCCTGGACTCCTTCCAGCGGGCCGACGAGTTCCGCGCGCTGGGCGGGGACGCGCTGGTACTGCTCAGCTCCTACGACAGGACCCGCTACGTGCGGTACGAAGACCGCACGAAGACGATAGACGTCTCCTTCGTCGGGGCGTACGCGGGCAGGCAGGACAGGATAGACGGGGTTAACTATCTGCTGAAGAACGGCATAGACGTGAAAGCTTACGGCTACGGCGCGCCGGGAGGCCAGCTGACGCTGGACGAAATGGTGGCCGTCTTCAACAGGACCAGGATCAACCTTAATTTCACCGGCGCCAGCGCCGGCAGCCGCCTCAACGCCAGCAACCCGATACCCCTGGGCGCAAAGCAGCTGAAAAGCCGCCAGGTGGAAGCCGCGCTCTGCGGCTCCTTCGCCCTCTCCGAGGACGCGCCGGGCATGGAAGAGACCCTGAAGCCCGGTGAAGAGATGGCGCTGTTCAGCACCAGGGAGGAAATGCTGGAGAAGATCCGGTACTACCTGGCCCACGAGGACGAGCGCGAAGCCATAGCCGCCCGCGCCTACGCGCGTTCCGTGAAGGACCACGACGTAAGTATCGAGATACCGAAATTAATGGCGGAGATAGAACGTCGGCGGCTGGCCGGCAGGCCCGGGAGGGCCGTCGCGCCCCCCGACGCCGTCTTCCTGCGGAATTTTTCATCCTACAGGCTGCTTTATATATTGAAATTCCTCAAGCGCCTGAAACTCAGGTTCGCCCTGGAAGAGCTGCTCCTGATGCTCCGGCTGGGCACCGCGGACCTGCCGCAGCTCTACACCTTCTTCGTCGAGGAAATAGTGGACAAATTCCCGAGAACCAAAGCCTTCCTGAAGAAGATCCTCTCCTAGTCGCCCAGGATCTTCCGCTTCAGCCTTATCTTCGTCATCGCCTGAACGTGCTCGCGCGCCGCGCGGCCGAACTTCTTTTCTATCGAAGCGAGATAGCGCGGGTTCTTGAAATAGGCGTCGAAAGCGTAATCGCGGAAGGCCAGCACCTCCGCGGCGGTCAGGGTCTCGGTTGGCAGCGGCAGGAATTCGTAGCCCTGCTGCGCGTAGCCGACCCATTTGTCCGGCAGCGGCACGCCCTTGGCCAGGCACTCGTCGTACAGCGCCGAGCCGGGAGGCGCCATGGCCGCGAAGAAACTGGGAAAGGCGCAGTTGAGCTCGAGCGCCAGGTTGAAGGTCTCCTGCATGCTCTCCCAGGTGTCGCCCGGCAGGCCGAAGATGAAGTTGGCGCACAGGTCTATGCCGGCCTCGTGGATCTTGCCGACCACGCGGCGGATACAGTCCCTGTCGTACTTGCCCTTGTGGGCTTTCTTCAGCACCTCGGGGCTGCCGGACTCGATGCCCAGCTTGAACCAGTTAAAGCCGGCCTGCTTAAGCAGCCGCAGTTCTTCCATCGGCATCGCGTCCACCCGGTCCACCCGGGCGAAGGCGCAGAAATTCAGCTTGTACTCCCGCTCCAGCAGCCCCCGGGCTATCGGCATGTAGTGCCGCGCGTCGAAGACGTAGAGCTCGTCGATGAGGTTGATGTGTTTGACGCCGTACTGGCGGGCCAGGATGTCGAACTGCTTCAGCGCCCACTCCGGGCTCCAGTTGCGGATGCGGTGCTCGGCGAAGGTGGCGTGGATGGCGCAGAAGCTGCACTTATAGGGGCAGCCCAGGCTGGTGAACATCCCGGCGTAATGGTTCCGGGTCTCGAGGCTCTGCAGGCTCATCCAGTTGAACGCCCGGTAATCGCCGCCGGCCATCGGCAGCAGGTCCCAGGCCACGTCGGGCAGTTCTTCCGTGAGGTTCTCTATGTTGGCCACCCGGTTGTTATGGCGGATCTCGCCGTTCTCGCGCCACCAGAGCCCCGGTACTTTCTCGTACGGGTCCTTCTTCAGGATGCCCAGCAAAGTATAAAAGCCCTCTCCCTGCGCCAGCAGGTCGCAGGCCTCTTCCCTCATGGTGCGCTCGGGCAGGGCGGAAGGATGCCAGCCGGTAAGGATCAGCTTGATGGCCGGGTTGCGGCCCTTGAGCAGGCGGCACAGCTCGCCTACCGCCGTCATCAGCGGCGCGCAGGTATTGGCCTGCTGGCCGTACACGACGATGGCGGTATACTCCGCCTTTTTCGCCAGGATCTCGGCCGCCGTCTCCTCCAGGTCCAGGTTGCGCACGTTGGCGTCCAGCAGGTCCACGGCGAAGCCCTGCTTGCGCACGAAGCCGGCCGTCAGGGCGGCCCAGAACGGCGGCTCCACGGCGGAGAAATCCTTGCTCAGCTCCTGGTAGACTTTTTTCTTTGTGCCGCCGATGTTCACCAGCAGCAGGTCGAGCCGTTCTGACATAGTCACCCCACCCAGGCCTTGCGGCAGGCCTCTATGATCGCTTTCTTGCCGTAACCGTGGCGCTCGGTCACCGTCTCGCGCGCCGGACCGCCGAAGAAGAACTCGTCGGGCGGCCCCAGGCGCACGTATTTAGTACCTGCCCCGGCGGCGGCCAGCCAGGCGGCCACGCCGGCGCCGAGGCCGCCGTTCGGCGACGATTCCTCTACGACTATCATCGTCTTCGCCGCCGCGGCTATCCTGGCGAGCGCGGCGGTGTCCAGCGGCTTTACCGTATGAAAATGATAATGCTGCGGCCGCACGCCCGCCGCGGCAAGCTCCTTCAGCGCTTCCTGCGCCGCGTAAGCCTGCTCGCCGCAGGTCAGCACCGCGACCTTCTCCCCGGCGGTCATCAGGCGCGCGCGGCCCAGCACGGCCGGCTCCGCCCCCGCTACCGCCGGTTCGCCGAACTTGCCGATGCGCATGTAGGCCGGCCCCGGCAGCTCCAGGAGCTGCGGCAGCAGCGCGATCAGTTCCGCCGGATCGCAGGGCGCCGCCACGGTCATCCCGGGCAGCAGCGACATCAGCGCCAGGTCGTCCCCGGCGTGATGAGTGACGCCGCTGGACGCGTAGGCGTAGCCGCCGCCGGCGCCCACAAAGAGCACCGGCAGCCCGGGATAGGCCGCGCACACGCGGATCTGCTCGAAGGGGCGCGCGGTCATGAAGGAAGCTATGGAATAGGCTATCGGCCTGAAGCCTTCCTTGGCCAGCCCGGCGGCCATATTGACCATCTGGGCCTCGGCTATGCCGACGTTGACATAGCGCGTCGGATGCTTTTTTTCAAGATCGGTGAAGACCTGGTAGCCGAGGTCTCCGGTCAGGAAGACCACGCCGGGGTCCCTGTCGGCCGCGGCGCAAAGGGCGGTGGAGAAGGCTCGTCTCACGGCTTCCTCCCGTAGATAGGCGCGGCGCCGAGCTCGGCGAGGGCCTTCACGCGCTCCTCCTCCGAGGGCACGCGGTAATGCCAGAGCACGTCATTCTCCATGAAGGAGACCTTGTTCTTCGTTCTGGCTATGATCACGGACGGCTTTCCCTTTTCAAAGGGGAAAGCGGAAAGGGTTTCCATCACGGTGCGCATGTCGGCCCCGTCGATGGTGCGGGCGGCCCAGCCGAAGGCGCGGAACTTGCCCTCGAGGGAAGTGAAGCCGGCTATCTCGTCGGTCTTGCCTACGGCCTGGACGCCGTTGTAGTCCACCACGGCCAGAAGGTTCTCGAGCTTATGAGCGGCCGCGAACATGGCGGCTTCCCAGACGCTCCCCTCGTTGCACTCCCCGTCGCCGAGCAGCACGGCCGCGCGCGCGGCCGAGCCTTTAAGGCGCAGGCCGTATAGCATGCCGGTCGCCACGCCCAAGCCGTGGCCCAGGCTGCCGGCCGACATCTCCAGGGCCGGCAGCGTGTGCATGCAGGGGTGGTTAGGCAGGCAGGAGGTCTCGCGGTTGTATTCCGCCAGGGTCTCCACCGGGAAGAAACCGCGGTCGGCCAGCACCGCGTACAGGGCCGTGCAGCCGTGGCCCTTGGAAAGGATGAAGCGGTCCCGCCCCGGGTGCTTGGGCTCGGCCGGGAAATGTTTCAGCCAGCCGCCGTGGTAGAGCGCGACCAGCACGTCCACATAGGCCATAGAGGAGCACAAATGCCCCACCCGGCCGTCGCAGGCCATCTGCACGCAGGTGGCCCGTATCTCGCTGGCCTTCTTTTCCAGTTCTTCTATGGTCATAGTATCGCGTAACCAATAATACAAAAAAAGCCGCCTTTCCCGCACCGCGCCGGCCCGGCCCCGGAGGATGAATATACTATAATATTCCCGAAGATTATGCCCAAAAGACCAGAACCCGCCCGGAAGTCAGCCCCGAAGGCGCGGCTGCACCCGATGTACCGCCGCCGCAAGGCCGACCAGGACACCGTGATACGCTCCGGGGTAGGCGTTCTCATAAGGGACGCGGAAGGCCGCATCCTCCTGGAACGCCGCAGCGATTGCGGGTTCTGGGGCATACCGGGCGGGAGCGTGGACCCGGGAGAATCGGTGGAGCGCACCGCGGTCAGGGAAGCCCTGGAGGAGACCGGCCTGAAGGTCCGGGTGACGGGGCTTTACGGTGTCTATTCCGACGGGCGGACCCGGCTGGTCACTTTTCCCGAACGGGTGGTGCAGCTGGTTGACACTATCGTCGAGGCCGAGATCACCGGCGGCCGGCTGAGGATCAGCAGCGAAAGCCTTGAATTGGCTTTCTTTTCGCTGGATAAGCTCCCCCGGGACATCGTGCCGCCGGCCATGGAGATCCTGAAAGACCTGCGCGCGGGCCGCACCGGAGTTCTCAGGTAGGGCCCCGGCCCGCCGTTTCCCAAGGAGACATTATGCGAGTCGGATTCGTGAACACGAGCGGCAGGCAGAACGAGAAGCCCTTCAGGATAGACCCCCTGGGCGCCCTCTACCTGCTGACTATCCTCGAGCGGGACTTCGGGGACCGCCTCGAACTGGACTACACCGACCTGCGCGGCGTGGCCGAAGACTCCGCCATCTACCATGTGCCCGAGCGCGACGTTTACCTGCACTACATTACCACCCCCGAGATAGCCGAGATCCAGCGCAACGTCGCCCGCATCCGCCGCAGCTACCCCAAGGCCCTGCATCTGGCCGGCGGCCCCCACGCCAACATCTTCCCCGAAGAGAGCCTCAAGACCTTCGACGCCATCTGCATAGGCGAGGGAGAAAAGATACTGCCGCAGATGATCCGGGATATCCTGGATAAAAAACTTCAGAAGACCTACAGGGAAACCGGCGCTATAAACCTCGACGAGTACCCGTACCCGCTGCGCAAATACCTCCCCAAGTCGGCCATAGTGGACACCGGCATGCTGACCCGGAAACACGAGGCCCTGCTGGGCACCAGCCTCCTGGTCTCCCGCGGCTGCCCCTTTAACTGCCATTTCTGTTCCAACCAGTACAAAGGCCCCACCCGGGTGCGCGCCCCGCGGCTGATCACGGAAGAGATCGAGTACCTAAAGCGCGAATACGGGGTGCAGGCCCTGCTCTTCAAGGACGACCAGGCCATACACGTCAACAAGGAGCTTTCCCGCTCGGTCCTGGAGGCTATCGGGAAGACCGGCATGCTCTGGCGCGGCCAGTCGCGGGCCAACGGCATACACCCGGACTCGGTGCGGCTGGCCAAAGAAAGCGGCTGCGTGGAGATAGCTGTGGCCATCGAGAGCGTCTCGCCGAAGGCGCTCAAGATCATGAACAAGAACATCGACCTGGCCAAGGCGAAGGATTATTTCAAGGTATTGCGCCAGAACGACATCGAGATCAAGCTGCTGCTGATCCTGGGCCTGCCCGGCGAGCCTAAAGATATCGCGCAGCAGACCATAGATTTCATAGAGGAAACGCAGCCTTCCAACGTTTCCCTCTCCATCCTCTGCCCTATCCCCGGCTCCGCCATCTGGAACGACCCGGCCAAATTCGGCATGAAGATAGACACCAGCGTCCCGTTCGAGAAATACATGTTCGCGTTCGGCCGTTTCGACGGCGAGGAGAAGGCCCCGCACTTCTTCGAATACGAAAAAGTCACGCCTTTCGGCGAGGGCATGAGCATGGACGAGATAGTGGCCAACCACGAAAAGGTCCAGGCCTACCTGCGCGACCGGAAGATAAATTTTTAACCCGGCCCCATGACCAAGCTGCTCCTCCTCAACCTGCCCAGCGGCCCCGTACCCACGGATTACCCGCCGGTGGCCATCTCCCGCGTGATCGAGGGGCTGGAACCCGAGCTGGGCTGCGAGGCGGTGTTCCTCAACCTGGACCTCCTGCGCCCCTCCTTCGGGGACCTGAAAGAAAAGATACGGGCCTTCGGTCCGCAGGTGATAGGTTTCAGCGCCATCCTGACTCCCAGCTACAAGTATCTCAAAGAGCTTTCTCTCTTCCTGCGCCGGGAGTTCCCTGGCATAGTACAGGTCATGGGCGGGGAGATGTGCGTCATCCGCGACCTGGTGCTGCGGAAGTCGGCCGTGGATTTCTGCGTAGTGGGCCAGGCGGAACCGGCCTTCAGCTCGCTGATAAAGACGCTGGAGGAGCGCGGCTTCAACGCCTCAGACAAAGCGCCCTTCCGCGCCATCAAAGGCCTGGCTTACCTGAACGCCGGCGCGCCCTTCTTCACCGGGGAGGAGACGCATCCCGACCCGGTCAGGCAGATAAACTACGCGCTCCTCTCTAAATTCACGGACCTGGGACACTACATCCACGGCGTCGCGGGCCCCTATTACCGCAACCGCATCAACCCCGACGAGATAGGGGACTTCTATGGCCTCCTTAAGCAGGAGAACCTGCCAAAGAACCTCGTTACTGTCTTCGCCTCCAAGGGCTGCGTGGGCCGCTGCACCTTCTGCCACCGCTATTTCAAGGGCTACAAGGTAATGGATACGGCCGGCGTGATAGAGTCCATCAAGACCATAACAGCCGAACGGAACGCGGGCATGCTGCAGTTCCAGGAAGAGGATTTTGGCTCGGACCGCGCGGCTACAGTAAAGCTGACCGCCTTCCTGAAGGAAAGCGGCCTTAACTGGGCGGCCACAGCCGTGCGCGCCCGCAGCGTTAACGACGAGCTCATGAAGAGCTGGCGCGAGGCCGGCTGCGCCCACATCAATTTCGGCATCGAGTCCGGGTCGCAGAAGATCCTGGACGTTATGGAGAAGCTGACCACGGTGGGTGAGAACCTCAACGCCCTGCGTCTCTGCAACAAGTACCGGGTGGCCACCATCATCAGCCTGGTCATAGGCATGCCCGGCGAGACCGAGGCCACGATAGACGAGACCATAGACAACCTCGCCTCCGCCCTGCCCGACGACGTGACGCTGCCCTACGAGGTCAGCATAAATTTCTTCCAGGCCGTGCCCGGCACCGAGGGCTACAAGTTCGCCCAGGCCGCGGGCCTTATCCCGTCGGATCCCGCCGGCGAAGAAAAGTATATAGAGAACCTGCACGAAGCCGGAGCCGCCGAGATAGACCAGTATCTCAATTTCACCGACTACGAGAAAGAAGAGGTATTGTACTGGAAGGACTACATACAGCTGGAACTGCTGGCGGCCTACTTAAAGAAGAACGGCAGGGCCAGGACGCTGGAGCACAAGAAATCCCGCCGCTTCCGCCGCGCCGCCGTCTACGCCCTGCTGCCGCGCCCGCTGCGCCGCTTCCTGCTGAAATATTTCATCATCCTGCGCCACTACGGCCCGGGCGGCCTGCTCTCCCTGCTGTCCCGCAAACTTTTTAATCCCCGCCCGCAAAAATACTCCGGGGTCGACCGCTCCCTGCGGCTGATCAACGCCGAGAGGGGACGTTCTTAACTATTGGATTATTCGGCTGCGGTCTGAACCGCCGCTTGTTTACCGGTTTTCACCAACAACCGCCCCCTCAGCGCCAATTTTGAGACAGCGCTTTCGGTTATTCCCAGCTCGCGGGACAGGGCTGACACGGAACATCCCGCCTCCTCCCTCGCCAAGTGGCAATACACAGCCCGCGCACGCGCGGGCACGCGCTCCCGGGTACGCCTTACGATATCCGCTCTCGATATCCCGCTCGTCAGCACGACACTTTCCATAACCTCCGCGCAGGTTTTCTTCGGCAGCGCCATCTGCGCCTCCTGCGCCCGCAGAATGGACTCCACAAAATCGCTCCCGCCCAGTATCCTCTGGTCCGAGAACACTTTTTCCCCGGCGCGGAGCGCGCGCAACACCTCGTTGCCGCCGCCGTAACTGCGCAGCAGTCCGCCTCCGGAGAGATCGCAAGGCCACGGTGCGGCGCTCTTCTCGATCAGCTTGTCCATGTAATTCGCCATGGCGACGCCTTCCTCCCCGCCGAAGTGAGACAACAGCGCTTCCCTGTCCAACAGTTCGTCGGTGTCACCAGTAACGGCGCAGTTGTGCCCGCACCACTCGAAGTCCTCCAGTTCCGCCAGGCTGCCCACTAGTTTGGCGCGCAGTGGGTTCAAGTGTATATACGCCGCCGCCTCGACCAAGTAGCCCTCAAGGTCGCAGACGATAGCTTTGTACCTGTTCTGAAACAAGTGTCCGGCGCGGCAGTGCCTGAGATTAAAGTGTACCGCATAGCCGGTCATCACACGGTGCATTAGCTCTGATATCGGCCGCTCGCCGCGCAGCAGCAGGAAGTGGAAGTGGTTCGGCATGAGGCACCACGCGAGGCAGCGTCCGCCTGTCTTTTTCAGCCATACCGACATACGCTCACAGAAATCGGCGCAGTCCTCGTCGTCAAGAAATATCTTCCTGCGTTCGATGCCCCGCGACATCACATGATAGACCTGTCCCGCCGCGTCTATTCTGGCTTGTCTTGGCATACCCCCCTCCCCGTCCCGTGAGAATAGGATAGCAGACGCCCCCGACAACGGCGTGTCGCTAATTTTTTCAGCAACTTGGCTTATTTTCCGGCAACTTCGGCAGGTCAACACCAATCACAACTACTGAATAGTCCAATAGTTAAGAACGTCCCCTATCTGCCCCCTGGCACAGCCTGATCCTGCACAAGATGCGTCATCAATGCGACATAATAATACGCGCTGTATCCGTAGTTAAAATTTCCGGCAGCATATTTAATATGCGCAAACTCTTCCCATTTTTTATAGTCTCCACCGTTAAATTTTCCAGCATCCTCCCTGCCGTTGTATCCGACTTCGGCATCAGTAATCTTGCCATGCGCATTGGCATCATCCGTCGGACCAGAAGTCCCCTCAACTATTGTTTTTGAGAACCTCTTTATGTCCGGAAAATCTTCAGCAGATAATGAGTCTATCGCCTTTTGGCTGATTTTGTAATGGTTGGAGGCCTCCAAAGTCCACAAAGACCACCAGCAATTTCCATTAGTGGGGTTAAGCAGCAATAGCCCGATGTACAGAGATAAGCGTTTCATATTTTTTACCTTATTTCTGTTCACGCTTGAATTCTTCAAAAACACGCTTTCTCTCCAGGAAATATAGTTTGTCTGGACTATTAGCATCCAACTTGTTCATAAACGCAGCGGTCATCGGATCCCGCAACATCCCTTCAAATTCCCCAATATCCGCGGGATGGTATTTTTTGGGTATTGTCCCAGTAATTTGCCAATATGCATGCCGGCAGTAGCCTCTCACTGTTGAATTCGCATCATTTAAGATGCACTCCTCAAGGTTACCCAATGATTCTTTAATCTTACTCAGCCCAAACAAATCCGCCGCATCGCTTCGCACGGAATAAAATTGAGCTCTTTTTAACACATCCGCAACTATCGGGATAAACCGTTTCTCCAACTGGCGCTTCTTGTCCGGGAAATATATTCTTGCCGCGGTCAAAGACCATCCGGCGTTCAAGTCATTTATAGACTTCGGCATCCATTCATATATGAAATCGCTATCGCCCTCCTCGGGGTTCAGTAGCATGGCGTTCAGATATGCCTGTCCGCTGCGATTGCGGACATCTTCGTCAGGATGCTTTAAGGCCAGCTCTTTTAAGGCCTTTTTGCGTTCAGGGCTGCGGCTGGCTTTGATCTGCTCTATCAGGGCGAATTTTCTTTTAGGCGTTATGCCGGGCTGGTCTATCTCCTTCACTATTTTCGCAAACGCTTTGTCGCCGAAAGCGGACAGGTCAATCTCTTTGGTCCGGCCTATGTCACGGACCATCTCGTTAAGCACCGTTTCGTCCCCTATCTTCCCAAGGGCAACGGACGCGTTATAACTGACCAACCCGTTGTATTCGGGAGCAAGATATTGTTTAAGGAAAGGGATAGACTCCTTGTTTTTCAGATCACCGAGCATGGCTATCATATAGTGCGCCGACATTAAAGAGTTGAGCTTTACAGTTCGCTCAGCTTCAGGAAGTTTCGACCAATCTTTGTTTTTGTCCGCTTTTATCTGCGTTATCTTTTTAGCGCACTCGGTTTCGATAGGTTTTGCCAACTTTGGATTGGTTATCTTCACCAGCGCTTTCTGCCCCTGCGTGGGATACTTGTCCATCAGCCGGCCGAGGGCGGCAACGTCGGCATCGGTAGTTGGGGTCGTGACGGCAATGCTCTCTATTAGCGCGGCTGCGGTAGTGGTGCTCTTAGCCTGGGCGATATCCTTTTCCAGGTCCTTCATGCTCTTCCCGGCCTGCGCGCAGACACCGGAGAACAATAATATTCCCGCAAAGGCGATGATTATCTTATTCATAAGTTCTTTATTACTCCGTAATTCAAAGTTATCTCAAAATTGTCACAGCGACTTAACTGTTTTTCCCTGTGCGCTGAAACCCGTACTTCTGCTCGCGGGCGGCGAACGCATCCCTACCGCCCTCCAGAACTTCGCAGATATGCTCCCTGATGCCCTGGGTATCGAGCACATTAGGTTTAGTTTTATCTAAGGGCGAAGAGTTCTCGATAGCTCCAGCTATATAGCGTATGCGGGACGGCTGGGAAGCGGCTGTTCTCTCAAAATTTGCGACAATGACCTGCTCAGAATCCCCGTTAACCACTAAGTTCGGGTTATGGGTCACAACAATGATCTGCCGCTGATGTTTGGCCTTCCTGAAGAACTTTACCAACGTGGAGTAAACGGACCGGTTATCCAGATTCTCCTCCGGCTGGTCCACAATAATTGGCCTATTGTCCTTATCTACAGTAAGATAGATCAGCAGCAGGACCACGCCCTTTTTACCGGGAGAAAGTTTGTCCAGGTCGGTTTCGTCATACTTGATACCGTACTCAACATCAAAGTAGTCAAGACTGTACAGCCAGTCCTCAACATCTTTCTCGGTTTTTCCATTTCGCAACTGCTCAGGCAACGGTTTATTCTTGCACCCATCTCCGGCATCGGTTATTGCAGTAAGCATTTGCGCTATGCAACCGTCATCTGCAGGGAGAAAAGCCGGCCCCATTTTATCCAGGTAGCCTTCGGCAAGCTGCTCAAACCCTTCTTTGCCGCGGATAATGCTTTTATTGCCATGGAATATCCCCAATGCGCGCTCTACAAACAGTGCCGCATCAAAGCTTGGCCGGGCATAAAATTCAATTTTGCGGCCTTCTTCCATCATCAGTTCCTGCCGGTTTAGCGGCTGATACAAAGAATCAAGTATTTCCCGCTTTTTAGAGAGTTTCTTAAAGAATTCAACAAACAGGTTCCTTCTTAGGCTGCTTTTCTCATCTATTCCACGCGCGGCATCTTTGTCGACTGCCGCAATTTTCTGTTCAAGCGCCTTTCTTAACAGTTCTTTTTCGGCAATGAGGGCGTTGAATTTCTTAAGTTCGTTCTGCTTTTCCGACTCCATTACACACTGCTTATTTAGAGCCTCTATCTTTGCGTCAATTTCCAGAATAGTATCTTTCCCCACAACAGGCTCCGCGCCAGACACTCCATGAACGGCCTTAACACTGCGTGTCAAATCGGCTATCCGCGCGTCAAGAATAATGCCTGCATCAACGGGGAACTGCGAGGTTACGCCAGGCAGCAGGTCAGCCTGGCCGAGGGAAACAAGTACGGCCGCCATTTCAGCGTTGTAGCGCGACACCTGGTCGCGCATCATCTGGACTTTGGTTTTAAGCAGCGTTAATTTATTTATCTTGATCTCAAATCCTTCAACCTCGGCCTCAAGCCGTTTTTTCACCTCCATCAGGCGCTTTAAGTCTTCAACCATCTTTAATTCTGCCGGGGTGGCCGCCTTAGGCTTATTCCTGTGCAATTCGGTTATCTCTTTGTCGGTATCATCCCGCTGCTTAACCAGCCCTGCCCGCGAAGATAAAAGTGTTTTCAGCTCAATGATTTCCGCGCTAAGACGCTTTAGTTGCTCCGAGATGGAGGACATCTCCATCTGTATGCCCTCCACGCGCAGTTCTTTAAGCGAGGAAAATTTTTCGGCGCCCAATTTATCAGTGGACGGGATATATTGGAACAGTATGTTCTCTATCTCGGTCTCAAGTTTCTCATGATTCTCATGGGAACAAAGAGACTCAACAAAACTTTGGGAAAGATATCGCACGGTGGACGGTGCGGAAGGTGCGAGCCCTTTTGAAAGCTCAACCTCGCCCCCAGAAAGACCATTCTTCCATTTAAGAAGGAGCTTCGTCCCGAATATCTCTTTATCAGCCTTATAAATGAACGACCGCCTGCCGGGGTCGGTTTCTCCTCCGCAAAAAGCAATAAGGTCAACGAGGGCGGTTTTACCGGAACCTTTGCCGCCTATTATTGTGACAAGGTCAGGATTAAGCGGTATTTCCTGATCCTCGAACCAGCCATTAGCCTGGCGTATGACTATCGAATCAATAATTTTCGACTGGTCCTTTGTGTGGGGTGGCGCGGCGGCTATCACTATCCGTTCTTCCGGTTCGTAGACTATCTGTTTTAAACCGTCGAAAGTCAGGTCCGACTTTATCCAGCAATGCAGTTCGCCCCCGTCCTTCTTTTGGGGGAGTATGCCGATATTAGTTGGAGCGTGAGCGTCGCTCCCTTTTATTATCGGCTTTGGGCGGCCGAACCAAAGCTTAAAATTCTCCTCGCTGCATTTTCCAGATGGCGCAAGGAAAAAGCGCCGGCTCCCCTCAGAACTGGAGCCCAATATATCTGCTTGCCTTATTATCCCTGTTTTAATAAGCCCGTCCTGCTCTGGAAGCGAGAGGATGTGGTCTATGCCGCCGTACTCATCTAGTGGAATGATGACCAGCGCCTTATCCCGCAAGTGTCGTTCTTCAAGTTTTTTCAAGGCTTCGTCGAAACTAACACGAGCGGCAGATAAGCCAAGTCTATAGAGTTTAACCTCGTCTTTTTCTTCTTTCCCACCAGGCAATTGAGTCTTGGCAAACTCAACCAATTCACCTCTGGTAAAACTTATCGTCCGGCCCGGGTAATCCTTAGTAGTTAGGGCCTGCAGGAAAGCCTTGATCCTCTCAAGGTAAGGCTCCTCATTTGTGAAAAGAATATGGAAATTTATTGCGGTCGTTCCACCTGTCCTGTCCCGCAGCACTTTATCCATGCGGAACTCAACAACAGGAAATATTGGCTTACTGACCTTTCCACGCAATTCAAGAAACCCGTCAATCGTCCCGTAATCGTTAATGCCAAAGGCTGAGCACTCGGATTTTTCTATTGCGTAAATGATTTTATCGTAGGCGTCGGGGCTACGGTCATCATAATGAAATGATGCCGGGGTGTGGACATGGTAGTCCCAGCGATGCCACTCAGAGCCACGAGAAAAGACCGACATTTGAATTCCTAAAACTATTTGCACCCTAATTACGTAAATAGTCTAATGGACACCCGGCCGGATGTCAATTACAGGGGTGTAACACTTCTCCCGTTTCATTGGGGAAGTATTTTTTACTCGGAAGGAGGGATGTACGCCCAGCCGACGCCGCGGCTGTTCTTTATGCGGTCAGCCAGCGGGCCCAGGTCGCGCTTCAGGCGGTGCAGCAGCACCCTTACCGCCGCCAGTTTTTCTTCCGGGAAGTCGCTCGCATACAGCCGTGCCGAGATGGTCTGCTCGTCCACGTAAGTCGGACTCCTTTCTACCAGCAGCGAAAGCAACAGGAAGCGTTCCCTGGAAAGCCTTACCAGCGGTTGGGCGTCATAGTAAACCTGAAAATCTCCGGCCTTGAGATAAATATCGCCGTTTTCCACTATACCCCGCTCCCAATGAACACGGCGCTTCAGGCCGCATAATATCTCGTGTATCGTTGAACAGGGCGTATCCTTGCTTATAAAATGGTCGGCCTTGCATTTACCGTAAGCAAGGTACTGTACGCCGTCATCACCGCTGACCACCAGCACCAGTGTCTTTTTCAACGTATCACTGGAACGGATATGTTCGCAGATTTCGCGGGCGTCTCCGTCCCACAGGTGGTAATCGGTCATGACATAATCCGGTTTTACGTCGTCCAGCAGGCGCAACCCATCCGCGCATGTGCCGGCGGTATGAATGTCATATTTGAGAGATTCAAAGTGCGCGGCGGTTATATTCAGCCAATGCGCATCGTCATCAATAATAAGCAGCGTGTTCCCCAGCATGAGCCTAACCCCTAAGAAGTAGCGTCGTTGTTTAATTATACTAGAATGTCGGGGCGGAGAGGGGCGGAGAGGGGGACGTTCTTAACTATCGGATTATTCGGCTGCGGCCTGAACCGCTTCCCAGTCCCCGAAGGCGCAGCGATGCCGCTAAATTATACCAGAATGGTTTGCGCCAATCATGGCAGCGACCAGCCGTATCCCGCCCTTTTGCGCCCGGATAGCTGTGTTGTAAGATATGAAGCGAGCGCAGTACGCACCGCTCCAGCCGCTGTCATCGAATAGTCATTCACAGGCGTTCCCTAAAATTTCCTTTGCTATAATATTGCCATGGACCTAAGGAAAACTCTGGCGCTGCTCGTGGCCGAGTTTGAGCCCCGGCCCGCGCGGCAAAAGACGGATCCGACATTGAAGAACTGATGAAAGCCAAAGCTCTGGACTGGGAAATTCTGAAGTCCTACTTCTCGCTTTTCAACATGGACGGGCGCTTTACGGAATTAAAGGCCAAATATGCCGGAAAGCAATAAGAACCTGATTTTCACCAGTACCGTGAACGACGACATGGCGCGCATGGCAAAGAACAGAAAGACGTTTTTGACCGGCGACGGCAAATATGACGCAGCGGCGTGGCTTAAATTCGCCACGCAGTTCAACGCCTACATGGGGCACGCCCGCCGCCCCTTTACCCCGATCACCGGAGAACATTTCAAGATCTGAGTTGCCGTGGAGATAGTTGGTAATCTAGTAATCAGCGTCCCCCTATGCTTTTAAAGATTATTCTGCGCAGCGGGCCTTGCTGGGACAGCCCGGGGTGGCTGCGCGTTTATCTGGCGGGGCTGAATAACCCTGTCACCCGTTTTTTGCTGCTGGCGCTGCGCATCAAGTTCTCCCCCGCCGTGCTTGAGAACATCCGGCGCGCCGACTTGCCGGAAATGGAGAAGGCCGCCCTGTTCTCGGGCGCCATGAACCTGTTCCGCGCCGGCACGGCCTTCAAGACCACCGCGGCCGCGCGCAGCCCGCTTACGGACTCCGCCCTGCTCTCCAAAGTTAAGCCCGGAGCCCTGATAGTGGAGACCGGCGTCTCGGACGGCATCTCCGCGCTCGGCCTGCTGGCCCAGGCCGGGAACGCCGAGGTGCTGCTGACCGACCTGCAGGCCGCTTTCCCTTACGAGCGCGGCCCGCTCTGCACCAGGTACTACGGCACCGACGGCGCTTACCTCTCGCTCAAATTCCCCCTGTTCCTGCTCTGCACCGGGCGCAAACCCGCCCCGCCGGCCGGCGCGCCAGTTGTCTCCCTGCTGAACCCGCTGGTCTCCGAAAAATTCCCCGCCGTAAAGCTAGCCGCTTTCGACATCTTCACCGGCGCCCTGCCCCGCAAGGCCGACCTTTTTAAATGCGCCAATGTGCTGAACCTGCAGTACTTCAAAACGGACGAGATCTTGCGGGCTATAGCCAACCTCTCGGCCAACCTCAACGAGGGCGGCTGGCTGTACATAGCGCAGAATAACGGTAAGTATCCCGACGGCGAGGCCTACCTGGGCCTGCGCAAAGAAGACGGACGCCTGTCCATAGAAGAAGAAGTCAACGGCCACGAACTGCTGGCCCTTATCAAGTAATTATTTAGAGCGCACCTGCCGCAGGCCTTCGTAGAGGGCCACACCGGCGGAGGTGGAGAGGTTAAGCGAGCGCACCCGGTCGGACCACATGGGTATGCCGTAAAGCCGGTCCGCGTATTTCTCGTACATCCAGTCTGGGAAGCCGGCCGTCTCCGCGCCGAAGATAAGGCACGAGTCCTCGCGGTACGGCGCCTCCCAGTAGCTCTTGGCCCCGCGCGTGGAGAAAAAGATCAGCGACGGGTCCGGCGGCAGCGTTTTCAGGAAAGCCTCAAAATCGGCATGCACCGAGTATTTTAAGAACTGCCAGTAATCCAGCCCCGAACGCCGTATCTCCTTGTCGCTCAGGTTAAACCCCATCTTCCCCACAAAAGCCAGCTCCGTGCCCGTAGCCACGCAGGTGCGCCCTATATTCCCCGCGTTCCACGGGATGTCGGGATTGATGAGTACTATTTTCATGAATTATTCAGCGCCGCTTCCGTCGCACCGGCGGAGGCCGGTGCCCAGGCCCCGGACTTAACTGGATCCCGGCCTTCGCCGGGATGACGGAGCCGGGATGACAACATCAGAGTTTAAAATCGTCGGCGTATTGACGGTGCCACAGTTCCAGCATCAGGAGCGCCCACAGCTTGTAGCCGTGGTCGCGCTTGCCCTGCTGATGCTCGTCCCACAGGCGCAGCAGCGCCTCGGGCCTGAAGTAACCGCGCCCCAGCGCCTTCTGCGACAGGCACGCCCCCGCCCAGTAATCCTTCAGGTCCCCGCGGAACCAGAGCCCCAGCGGCACGCCGAAACCCATCTTGCCCCGGCTGTAGATCTCCGGCGGCAGCATGTCCCTGAAAGTTTCCTTAAGCAGCCACTTGGTACCGCCCAGGCCCTTGAGCTTAAGGTTCCCCGGCAGCTGGAAAGCGAACTCCAGCACCTTGTGGTCCAGGAAAGGCGAGCGCGTCTCCAGGGAGTTGGCCATCGAGGCAATGTCCATCTTGGTCATCAGGCATTCGGGCAGGTAAGTGTGCAAGTCCACGTAGCTCAGGCGATTGAGCAGGTCGTCGTTAGGATTGCCGGCGAAGGCCGCCGACAGATAGCGCTCCGCGTAGCCGCGGTCATGCCCCAGCGCGTTGGCGAAGGCGTCGGTGTAAAGCCCGTCCGTCTCGCCGGGCCCGAAGAAAGAGACCGTGGACAGGTAGCGCCGCTCCAGCGTCTCCATCAGCGAGAACTTAAGCAGCTTCTCCGCCCGCCAGAAAACGTTGAACGGCGCGCTCTTGGGGATATGGCCCAGCCCCGCGAGCGCCGCGCGCTTGCTCCAGGCCGGCGCCCAGCCGATGAGCCGCTCGGCCTTCATGCCCACGTAGCGCAAATAGCCGCCGAAGGCCTCGTCGCCGCCGTCGCCGTTTAGCGCCACGGTCACGCTGCGCCGCGTCTCGCGCGACACAAAGTACGACGGCAGCGCGCTGCTGTCGGCGTAGGGCTCGCCGTAATGCCAGGCCAGCTTCTCCAGCACGTCGGCCATGCGGGCCTCCACGGTGAACTCCGTGTGCTCCGTGCCGTACATTTTGGCCACCTGCCGCGCGTAACCCAGCTCCGAAAATCTTTCTTCCTTGAAGCCGATGGCGAAGGTCTTTACCGGCGTAGAGGAATGCTTGGCCATCAGCGCTGTGATGATGGAGGAATCTATGCCGCCCGACAGGAAAGCGCCCAGCGGCACCTCGGACATCAGGCGGATGCGCACGGCCTCGGACAGCTCGGCCTTCAGGCGCTCCTTGAGCTCCGGCAGCGGCACATGGCCCAGCTTCTCCGCGCCCACGGGCAGGTCCCAGTATTTCTCCGTCGTTACCTTGCCGCCCTCGAAGACCAGCGTCGAGGCGGGTTCGAGTTTCTTTACGCCCTTGAAGACGCACATGGGGCTGGGTATATACTGCAGCGCCAGGTAGGCGTCTATGGCGGCGGGGTTGATCTCGCGCTTGAGGTCTTTGACCGTCAGCAGTGTGCGCAGCTCCGAGCCGAACGCGAAAGCCGACGGGGTGACGGCGTAGAACAGCGGCTTCTTGCCCATCCGGTCGCGCGCCAGCACCAGCCGCTTGCGGCGCTTGTCCCAGATGGCCACGGCGAACATGCCGCGCAGCTCCTTGGGGAAATCGGTGCCTTTCTCCTCGTAAAGATGGAGTATGACCTCGGTGTCGCTCTTGGTCTTGAAGGTATGGCCGCGGGCGAGCAGGCCCTCGCGCAGTTCCTGGTAATTGTAGATCTCGCCGTTGAAGACTATCCAGGCCGAGCCGTCCTCGTTGGTCATGGGCTGGTGGCCGGTGGAGAGGTCTATGATGGACAGGCGGCGCATGGCCAGGCCGGCCTCGCGGTCCTCGTAGTAGCCCTCGTCGTCGGGGCCGCGGTGGACTATCAGGTCGTTCATGGCCTTCAGGTCCTTGCGCTCCACCGGCAGGCCCGAGGCGTAATTATAAAGTCCGCAGATGCCGCACATCAGTTTTCTCCGTAGACAGCCAGGATCTCGTCGGTCACGCGGGCCATGGAGTATTTCTCCACGGCCGTTTTGCGCGCCTGTTCGCCCATCTTAACCGCAAGCGACCGGTCAGCCAAATGGCTTTTCAGGCAGGCCTTCAGTTCAGCCCGGTTGAGCGGGTCGAACAGGCAGCCGCTCACGCCGGGGGCCACCGCCTCTTTGGCCCCGCCAACGCGGCTGGCCATAATGGCCACACCGCAGGCCATGGCCTCGAGCATAGAATTGGACAGGCCCTCGGAGATGGAGGGCAGGATGAACACGTCGGCCGCGCGGTAATAGGGCCTCAGGTCGTCTTTTGGGCCGGCCAGGGCGACGCTGCCGGAGAGGTTCAGGTCGGCCACGGCCCGCTTCAGCGCTGACTCCTCGGGGCCGCCGCCCACCAGCAGCAGGCGGGCCTGGGGCGGCGCGGCGGCCTCGCTGAACACCTCGGCCCACGCCTCCAGGAATTCCTTCATGCGCTTCTCGGGCGCCAGCCGCCCGACGAAGAGGAACAGCGCGGAATTGTCCAGCCCCAGCGCCGTCTTGGCGTTTATCTTCTCGTTGTAGAGGGCCGGCGTGTAGCGGCCGGTGTCCACGCCGTTGCGGAAGCGCCGCAGCCGCAGGCCTGAAAATTCGGGAGTGCCCTTGAGCCAGTCGTAGACCTCGGCGTTCATGACCAGCAGTTCGGGGCGCGCCGCGCGGAAGAAAGCCAGCTTCAGCCGCCCGAGCGCGCTGCCCATCGAGAGGGTGATCTCGTCCACACCGCGGCCGCCGCCCAGCTTCACCAGTGTTTTTTTGCCCGTCAGCCAGCCGGCCGCCACCGCCGCCACGGCGGGCGAAGAGGCCAGGTGCACGTGCACGGCGTCGTACTCGCCTTTATGCGCGAGCAGCCAGAAGAAGCTTTTGAGCATGAACAGCGCGGAGTCCACGGCGCGGGGGCCGAACACGCCCAGGCGCAGCACGCGCACGCCGCCCAGGTCCTCTTCGGAGGGCAGACCGCCGGGCTGCCTGGTTAACACGGTGACGCGCACGCCGCGCGACACGAGGGACTTGGAAAGCTCGAGCGCCTGCCGCTCCGAGCCGCCTATGGCCGGGTGGAAGGTCTGGCTGAGCATCAGCACGGAGCGCACGGCGTTCAAGCCTGCTCCTTGGCGGAGGAGGAGGAGAACTGCCCCCACACCTTGCCCAGAGACTGGCCCATCCGGTAGATGAAGAATACGCCGAGCAGCGTCACCACGATATAACCGGCGACATGTACGAAAGAGGCGTAAGCGAAGCCCACCGTCTCTTCCACGCCCCAGCCTTTCATAACCTTGGTGAGCATCAGCTCGAAATTGCCGAAGAAGCCGGGCGCGGCCGGGATGGAGGCCGCGATAGCGCCGGAGAACAGGAGCGCGATGCTGCGGAAGAAAGTGACCACGCCGCTCAACCCGAAGCCGAGGGCAAGCACCCACATGCTCAGTGCGTTGGTCAGCCACTGCATAGCGGCCAGGCCCAGGATAGAGGCGCCGCCGCGGAAGGTATGGAAACCTCTTATCCCCATGGCCACCTTCTCGAACAGCGAGCGCAGCCGCGGGAACCGGGAGAAGAAACCGGCGAACCAGGCGTGCGAGACCAGCTCGTCGGCGAAGATCAGCGCCGACAGGCCGGCGGCCAGCGCGGCGAACAGCGTCCACAGGTAGTTCCGGTACTCCAGCAGGCCGCCGCTGAGCCCGCCGAAAGCGGCGGCCGCGGCGAACATCATGACCAGCACTACCACGTCGAGCAGGCGCTCGACGAGGATGGTGGCCAGCACGGTCACCAGCGGTATCTTGAATTCGCTCGCCGCGAAAGAGGCGCGGGCCAGCTCGCCCAGGCGCAGAGGCAGCACATTGTTGAGCGCCAGCCCGGCCGCCTGCAGGCGGAAAGCGTCGAAAACCCTGATGCCCGGGTTGGCCGGCAGCAGCAGCAGGCGCCACTTGGCGCCGCGCAGGAACAGTTCCGCCACGGTGGCGAGCGCCGCCGGCAGCAGGTACCAGGCGTTGACGCGCGCGTAGGCGGCCCCCAGGTTCTCAAGCGGCACATTGCGGAGCGCCAGCCACAGCAGCACCGCGCTGACCAGGAACCCCGCGACGATGGATAGTTTTGCTTTCATTGAATTGCCGTCAGCCGCCCCCCGGTCCGTCATTCCAGCCGCGCCATCCCGGCGACAACCGGGATGCGGTCTTAAGTGAGAGCCGGGCGCCGCTTAATCCGCGCCGATGCTCTTGAGGAAAGCTTCCTCTGTGGAGGCCCGGCCCAGGAATTTCTCCACCTGCCCGGCCTCGTCGTAGCTGCGGCCCGGGGCCAGGATCAGCTCGCGGTACTTGGCGCCGGTCGCCGGGTTCATCACGCCGGCCGCCTCGAAAGCGCCGAACAGGTCCGCCGCTATCACCTCGGCCCACATGTAGCCGTAATAGCCGGCCTCGTAGCCGCCCATCAGGTGGCCGAAGCTGGCCTGCGGGTGCGTGCCGGGGCTCATGGGGATAAGGGAGATCTTCTTCATCAGCTTCTCGTAGACCTTGGTGGTGTCCACCTTGCCCTTGGCGGTGTGGTACTTCATGTCGAGCAGGCTGAAGAAGATCTGCCGCAGGTTGCCCATGCCGGAGTCCATGTTCTTGGCGTCTATGAGCTTCTTGATGGTGGCCTCGGGCAGCTTCTCGGCGGGATTCTTATAGTGGCCGGAGATGCGGCGCAGCACGGCCGGGTCGTAGGCCCAGTTCTCCAGCATCTTCGACGGCACTTCCACGAAGTCGCGCGACACGGAGGTGCCGGAGAACTTGGCGTACTTGGCGCGGGTGAAGATGTTGTGCGTGACGTGGCCGAACTCGTGGAAGAGGGTGACCACCTCGTCGAACTTGAGCAGCGGGGGCAGGTCGCCCGACGGCGGCGAGAAGTTGGAGACGATGCCGGCGGCCGGCAGCTCGTAGGCGCCGTCGGCGCGCTCGAAGCCCTTGCGGATGCCGAAGCAGGCGGCGTGCTTGTACTTGCCGTCGCGCGGGAAGAGGTCCAGGTAGAAATAGGCGGCCACGGAGCCGTCGGCGTTCTGCACTTCGTAAGGGCGCACGTCCTGGTGCCACTTGGGCAGGTCGGCCGGCACGAACTTCACCGCGAACACCTCGCCGAACACCTCGAACATGCCCTTGAGCACGGTCTCGACGGGGAAGTATTCCTTGATCTTCTCGTGGTCGATGGAGTATTTGGTCTTCTTGAGCAGGTTGTTGTAGTAGCCGGTCTCCCAGGCGTTGAGGAATTTATCGCCGTTGCCCTTGAGTTTGGCCCGCGCGCGCAGCTCTTTGCGCCCCTTCTTCTTGAGCTTGGCCTGCGTGCGCTCCAGGAAGGCGAACACAGTGGCGCTGTTCTTGGCCATGCGGTCGTCGAGCACATAGTCGGCGAAGCTCTGGAAACCCAGCAGTTTGCCTATCTTGCGGCGGATGGCGAGGGCGTCTTCCATCAGCTTGATGTTGACGTCGGCGCAGCGGTTGTTGAACATGGCCTCGAGCTTGCGGCGGGCCTCGCCGCTCTCGGCGTTCTGCATGAACGGCACGTAGTCCGGGTAGTTCATGGTGACCAAATAGCCGCCTTTCTCGGTGCGCTTGAGGCGCGCCTTGAAGTCCTCGGGCAGGCCCTTCAGCTCTTCGGGGGCGACTTCCAGCGCGTCGCTGACGTCGCGCAGGTGCTTGGCGAAGTCCAGCTCTATGCCGACGAGCTCTTTCATCAGCTTTTTGATCTTGTTCTTCTTGGGCTTCGGCAGGCCCAGGCCGTTCTGCTTGAAGTCGAGCAGGGTTTTCTCCAACAGGCGGGCGTCCACGGGGTCGAGATTTTCGCCCTTGGCGGCGTACTCGTTGAGGGCGTCGAAGATGTCCTCGCGGGTCATCAGGTCCACGGAGTACTGGCCGACTTTCAGTTCCAGCTCCTGGCTGGCCTTGCGCAGGTCGGCGTTGTCGGAGATGTAGGCGAGCATGGACGGCACGCGCACGGCCTCGCCGAAGGCGTTGCCGGCTAGCTCGAAGGCGAGCACTGTATTCTTGAAAGTGCGCTGGGCGGCGGGAATGGCGGCCAGCTCCTTGAGCTTCCCCTCCAGTTCCTTGGTCGCGGCCTCGAAAAGCCCGCTCACCTGCTCCGGAGTATAATCAAATTTAGGCGCGTTGGACATGGCTCCTCCCACTATATTGATATCAATATTATACCAAAGCCCCGCCAAAGCCTTCCCTTTGAAGGCGGCCTACCGCAAGGGGCAGGAACGCAAAACGCGCTCGCGCACACCGTGCGCTCGCTCCGCATTCGCCCTCCGCGCTTACGCAAGCGTCGGGCTCACGAGGGTTTTGCTAACCCTGCCCCTCGCGGTCTCCGCCAGTTTCCCTCCGATACGACAACGCACCTTACGAAGGCCGGTGAGGGTATGCCTTCGCAGGGGCCTCACGAGGCCCGAGCTTGCGTAGCGCGAGGGCCGAGTTGACAGAGCGAGGGCACGGTGTGCCCGAGCGTACCCGGAGAAGGCATACCCTCACCGGCCCCCCCTGCGGTAGGCCGCCAATATTCAGCCCCCTAAGGCCTAGATATAGGTAGGCCCTAAAACTTTGAGGGGGTAGGCCCTCGGCCTCTATTGGGAAGGAGTTATAAACACTAAACTATATACATGATAAATAAGAACCTCCGTTTCCTCACCGCAGTATTCTCGGCCGCGGCGCTCGGCGCCAACGTGGCCGCCGCCCAGGACTTCAACCTCAACTCCCTCAACGCCGCCGACGTGCGCGCGATGCAGGCCGACAACAAAGGCATACTCGATTTCATAAAGCCCGACAAGCCCCAGCCGATGGCGCAGAAAGAGTGGACCATCATGGTCTTCATGAACGCCAAGAACGACCTGAGCGACAGCCAGCTGCTGGGCCTGGTAGGCAAGTGGGCCGAGAAAGACATCAAGGAAATGAAGGAAGTCGGCACCTCCGACAAGATCAACATCGTGGTGGAGCACGGCATCAAGGGCAAAGGCTCCAAACGCATGCTCATCACCAAGAAGGGCGGCGTCTTCTCCTCCGGAGAGAAGGTTTACGGCGAATACCCCAACGCCGACATGGGCGACTACAAGCGCGTAGTTGAGTTCGCGCAGTGGTCCAAGAAGACCTTCCCCGCCAAGAAGACCATGCTGGTCCTCTGGAACCACGGCCTCGGCTGGATAGACCCCAAGATGGAGCAGGCGCCTTCCGGCACCGGCACCGCCAACAAGGGCATCCTCTTCGACGACGAGACCAAGAACTATCTCCGCACCGCGCAGATGAAAGAGATGATGAAGCAG
>Ga0154435_136_pt1 | contig 19148 bp, 14 predicted proteins | sample RifGroC2_FD_115939 | JGI IMG/M metagenome (GOLD analysis project Ga0154435, IMG submission 115939) | Elusimicrobia bacterium GWC2_64_44
GGTAGTCCTCGGCGAAGAGCTTGAGCAGGATGGTCTGCTCCACGGCGGCGCCGCCCCAGCGCACCAGCTTGGAGTCGAAGTCCTTGTAGCCGCTCTTGTCGCCCTCGGGCATGACCTTGGCGAGCTTGGTGTAAAGGGTGTAATAGTCCTCTTCCGTGAAGGCAGCTATTTCCTTGGCGCGCTCGGCGATCAGGCGCACGGTGACGCTCTGCACGCGCCCGGCGGACAGGCCGCTCTTGATCTTGTTCCACAGCAGCGGGGACAGCTTGTAGCCCACGATGCGGTCTATGATGCGGCGGCTCTGCTGGGCGTTGACCAGCGCCATGTCCAGGTCGCGCGGGCTCTTGAGGGATTCCTCGATGGCGGTCTTGGTGATCTCGTGGAAGCTGATGCGCTTGAAAGGCACGTCGGCCTTGATGGCCTCGCGCAGATGCCAGCTGATGGCCTCGCCCTCGCGGTCGGGGTCGGTGGCCAGGTAGATCACGTCGGCGCTCTTGGCGATGGTGTTGAGCTCCGCGATTATCTTTTTCGCGCGCTCCACCAGCACGTACTTGGGGGTGAACTGCCCGGCCGTGTCCACGCCGAGTTCGTCCTTGGGCAGGTCGCGCACATGCCCGAAGGAGCTGCGCACGACATAGTCGGCGCTCAGGAAACGGCTGATAGTCTTCTCCTTGGTGGGAGACTCCACTATCACGAGGTGCCGCTTGCCGGTTTTTGAGGGTTTAACAGTTTTTTCAGCCATAAATTTAGATATCTATAATATTATATTTTTCCCTATAAGGCAAAAGCCTTTGCCAGATACGGCCTCTTTGGCGGCCCGGAAGGGGTCAGACCGCGCGGCAGTAGCGGCCGTTGCGCGAGAGCAGCAGGGAGGTGATCTCCAGCTCGAAAAGCGCGGCGGCGGCGCGCTGCACCGGCCAGGCCAGCTTCAGGGTCAGCTCGTCCGCGTTCAGCCCGTCCGCCTCGGCCGCTATGGCCTTGTACGCGTCCAGGGCGTCCGGGGAAAGCCCGCTCAGCGCCGGGGCGGACGGCGCGCGCTCCCTCCGCGCCGCCGACGGCTTCAGGCCGAACATACGCTCAGGAGGGAAGCAGGCGATTATGTCTTCTCCGTTCTCCGCCAGGTAGGCCCCGTTCTTGATATAGAAGTTGGGCCCCCGGCTGACCGGGGAGTCCAACGGCCCGGGCACGGCCAGCACCTCTCGGCCCTGCTCCAGCGCGAAGCGCGCGGTGATGAGCGCCCCCGACTCGAAGCCTCCTTCCACCACCACGGTGGCCAGGGAAAGCCCCGAGACAACGCGGTTGCGCCTGGGAAAATTGGCCGGCGCCGGCCAGCTGTCCAGCGGGAACTCGGAGATCAGCGCGCCGCCCTTCTCCACTATCCGCTCCGCGAGGCGCTTGTTCTCCGCCGGGTAGATCACGTTCAGACCGGTGCCGAGCGCCGCCCAGGTGACGCCTCCGGCGTCCACCGCCGCCTGGTGCGCGGCCGTGTCTATGCCCCGGGCCAGGCCGCTGGCCACCGCGGCCCCGGCGCCGGCCAGCTCACCGGCAAGGCGGGCGGCGGTGCGCAGCCCGTAAGCCGTGGCCTTGCGCGTGCCCACTATGGCGGCGGCGGGCAGCGGCTTAAGTTCGCCGCGCACATAGAGCACGAGCGGCGGGTCGTAGATGGTTTTAAGAAGTTCCGGGTAGCCCTCGTCGAGAACGGTGAAAACAGAGACGCCGGCCAGCTCCGCCCGGCGCAGTTCCGCTTCGGGGTCCGCGGCGGCGGTCTGGACGGCCAGGCGCTCTATGGTTTCCGGCATCACGCCGCTTTCGGCGCAGAGCTCGGCTTTCGGCCGCTTCAGCAGCTCGGCGGCGCCGCCGTAAACCGCCATCAGCCGCAGGAGCCAGTCGCTCCTGTGGCAGGCGAAAAAATTCAGGCGCAGGCGCGCCAGCTTCTCTTCTTCCGCCCCGGCCCCCATCCGTCCCCCCCCCCTGCCCCGCTATTTTTTCTTTACGATATAACCCCTGGCGATCGCTGTCACGGCGTCTATCACGCGGGCCTTCACCTCGGAGCCGTCCACGCTGATCACTTCGGCCAGACCGGCCGGCTGAATTTCCCGCCCCTGGTAATTGCCTTCCTTGTCATAGGCGTCGCCGCCCTTGAGAAAAATGGCCAGGTAATCCCCAGGCCGCACCGAGCCGGCGTCGTCCATGGAGATCTCCAGCGTCTGGCCCGTCACGGACAGGCCGTCGCCGGCAAAAGGGTCGTCGCTGGTGAGGCTGGCCGTCACCACGCCGTCCTCTTCCCAGCTGTCGGGCACTATGCGCACGCCGGAACCCCATTCGCGCTGGTCCTCGGGCATTTCATCCGAGATGAAGTCCCGGTCGAAGTCGCGCAGCAGCTCGCCGGGCGCCGCCAGGCCGGAGAGGGCCACGGAGGCGCGGGCAGGCCGCGCCGCGGGAGCAGCGGAGCTCTCGGCCTCTTCGCCGTTACCGTCGGCAACTACGGCGGCGGCCGCCGGCACGCGGCGGTAAGGCAGGATGACTTCTTCGAGGTCCGGGATATACAGCTCCTCCCTGGGATTGATGAGGTCCGGGTCCGCGACGGTCTTCATGTTGGCGTTATAGATACGCCCCCACATGAAAGGGTTCTTGTAATATTTGCCCGACAGGTCCCACAGGGTATCGCCCTTTGTTACCGTATGTACTTTACCCACGGCGAAGCCGCCGTTCTTGGCTTCCTTGGGCTGCACCCGCGGGGCGTCCTTGCGGACTATCAGGCCCGGAGCGGCGGCGCCGGCCTTTTGCGCCGCCGGCGCTGCGGTTTTGGCGGCGGGCTTGGCCTCGCCGCCGAGCGCGGCACCCAACTTGGACTTGACTGCGGCAGCGGTCGGCGCGGCCGCCTTGGCCGGGCCCGGCTGTATGACCGTGATCTCCGCGGCCGGCTTGGCTTCGGACGCGGCGGTTTTAGCCGCCTCGTCCGGCTTGGCGCCGGTAGGAGTTGCCTGCTGCGCGCAGAGCGCGGCGGGAAGGGCCATAGCGAGTAAAAATGTAGCTGCTGTCTTCATTCTGCCTCCAGTGCTAAACGGCCGCGAGGGCCGCCTTGTCGAGCATCCTGTACTGCACCGCCTCTACCAGGTGCTCCCTGCTTATGGCGGGAGCGCCCTCGAGGTCGGCTATAGTGCGCGAGATCTTAAGTATCTTGTCCAGCGAGCGCGCGGAAAAGCCCAGCCGGTTCATGGCCGTCTCCAGCACGGCCGAGGCGCCGTCGGGCAGGGCGCAGTGCCGGCGCAGCTCGGCGCCAGCCATGAAGGCGTTGGCCTTGGCCCCGCCGAAGCGGCGCCGCTGCAGTTCTTTGGCCCGCAGCACGCGCGCCGCCACGGTAGCCGTGCTTTCCCCCCGCGGCAGGGCTTCCCAGTCGGCGTATTTAACGGCGGAAAGCTGCACCTGCAGGTCTATGCGGTCGAGTATTGGCCCCGAGACCTTGGCGCGGTACTTGTGCACCTGTATCGGCGTGCAGGAGCACTCGCGCGTGGGATGCCCCAGGTAGCCGCAGGGGCAGGGGTTCATGGCCGCCACCAGCAGGAAGCGCGCCGGGTAGGCCACGCTCTCTTTTACCCGCGAGACCGTCACCTTGCACGCCTCCAGCGGCTCGCGCAGGGCCTCTATGGCCGGCCGCGAGAACTCCGGGAACTCGTCGAGGAACAGCACGCCGTTATGCGCCAGGGAAACCTCCCCCGGCCTGGGGCTGGAGCCGCCGCCTATCAGCGCGGCGTCGGAGATGGTGTGGTGCGGCTCCCGGAAAGGGCGCTCGCTGACCAGGCGGCCCGCGGCGCAAAGTCCGGTAACCGAGTAAAGCTTGGTAGTCTCGAGGGTTTCATCGAAGGTCATCGGGGGCAGCAGCGCGCCGAAGCGCTTGGCCAGCATGCTCTTGCCTGCGCCCGGAGGCCCGACCAGGATGATATTGTGGAAGCCGGCGGCGGCTATCTCCAGCGCGCGCTTGGCGAAAGCCTGTCCTTTCACCTCGGAAAGGTCCCGCGCCTGAACCTGGGCCGCAGCCGCGGGCGCGCCCTGGCAGGGCCCCAGCTCGCCGGTGCCGGCCACCCAGGCCGCCACGTCCTTCAGGCTTGAGGCGGCGAGGCACTCCACGCCGGAGACGGCGGCCTCCGCGGAATTGCCGGCGGGCACCACGGCCGTGCGGCCAACCCCTTTGAGGGCCAGCAGCATGGGCAGCACCCCGGCCACGGGCCGAAGCGCGCCGTCCAGCGCCAGCTCACCGATGAAAAAGGTTTCCCCGAGCCGCGCGGGCGGCTCTTTGCCCAGGCCGCCGGCGGCGGCTATCACGCCCAGCGCGATAGGCAGGTCGAAATGGGTGCCGGCCTTCTTGATCTCGGCGGGAGCGAGGTTGACGGTGATGCGCTTGGCCGGGAAGTCGAAACCGGAATTGCGCACGGCGGCCACCACGCGGTCTTTGGCTTCCTTGACCGCGGCGTCCGGCAGCCCGACGACGGTATAGGCCGGCAGCCCCGAGGCGATGTAGACCTCGGCGCTGACCTCCCGTCCGTCTATGCCCTTAAGGCACAGTGTGCGCAGCTTCGACAGCATAAATCCAGTATAGCAGACCATCCCGACAAGGGGCTGTCGGGATGATAAAAGCCCCCCGGGCCCCTATTTGGCCAGGCGGCAGATGTCGCCGGCCCTGGCGCCCGCGCCGGCTGCCTTCGAGAGCCTGGCTATGGAGCAGTCCCCGCCCTCGCCGCAGTAGCGCTCCACCTCGGCGCGGCCCAGGTATTCCTCGCGGTGGCCGATGACAAGGTTGCTGCGCGGGTCGCGGATCTCGGCGCCCTGGCGGTAGCAGTCCAGGTCCAGGCCTTCCTTCACGCCCGAGTCCAGCCCGGCGTTAAGGTACAGTTCATCTCCGGAAGCGTCGGCTATCACGCAGGACCAGGGCTTCTTGTTGAGCTGGCTGGCGGCGTTGGTGACGAACTGCACCAGCGCGGCGCGCAGCGCCTCGCCCTCGAGCGTCTCGTCGTAGCCGCCCTTGGTGCCCATGCCCAGGAAGGAACCCTTGGTGGACTTGGCGCGGCCTTTGCCGGAGTCGGCCAGGATCACCTGCCCGCTCTGCACGTCCACCAGGCGCAGGTCCACGGCGACCTCGGCCACCTGGCTCTTGGACTGCGTTATCAAATAGTCGGAGCCCTCTTTCTTGACGCCGAACTGTGAGACGGAGCCAAGCACTATGGCCTCGAGGCCCATCACCTGGCCCACCTTCACGGCCGTGGCGGAGTCTATCAGGCCGCCCCCCTGCAGTTTCTGCTCGGCGAGGATCTTCTCCATGCGGTCCCGCTCTACCACGATGAACTTGCCGGATTTCACCAGCTCGGTCACCAGGATATCGGAGGCGGCGCCGCCCAGCCGGCCCTGGCCGTAGGCGGACTTGTTCTCGAACTCCACCACGCCGATGCGGCGCTTGGGGCCCGTGTATTTGGAAGTCACCTTCTCGGTCTCGTCCACGCTCAGCGTCTGGCGCTGCTTAACCGACTTGGAAGGCGAGCAGGCCGCCGTGAACACCAGGGCCGCCGCCAGCAATTTGAATTTAGTCATACTTTCCTCCTTGTTCCCTTACCTGCGCGGCAGGCGGTCCAGCGCCTTGCCGGCCGCCGTCTGCGCCTCCCGCTTCAGCGGGGTCTTCAGAATATTCTGCACCAGCCTGACCGCCAGCTGCTCGACGAAAGCCGCCTTGGCCTCGTCGGCGTTGGTGAAAATCTTGTAATCTCTGCCCGACCCCTTCCCCTCGTAAAGCGTCTCGCCGGTGGCCGCGGAGACCAGTTTGACCTTCAGGGTCACCGATTTGCGCACCACGAACCCCAGGTTCTGGAAGGTGAAATCCTCCACGTCCCCGTAGCAGAGCAGGTCCGTCCCCAGCGCGCGGCCCAGCTCTTCAGGTTTCACCGCCGGCAGCTGCCCGCCGTCCAGCACGCCCAGCGCCCGCAGCTTCTCGTCCGTCTCATCCTCCGGCAGCGGCAGGTAGCCGTACCGGCTGAAATTTTCCGCGGCCAGCTTCCGCATGATGTCGGACGCGTCCACGGCCGTGCTCTGGTTGTCGAACGGCAGCACCGCCACGCGCGCGTCCGGGGCCGTCCTCAGCGCCGGCGCCACCAGGTAGGCGCCGCCGGCGGAGCAGCCGCAGGCCGCCGCCAGCAGCAGCGCCAGGGCGGCGGGGCGGGCAGCCACCCCTTACCTCGGCAGCGAGAAGACCACTTCGTGCGGCCCCGCTGCCTCCAGCTCCAGGCCGAGGGAGTCGCCGCGCAGCACCGTGCTGGCGAATTCCTGCGGGTCCGGGCGCCGCGGCACGGCAGAAAAGACGGCCGCGCCCTCGGCAAAGCTTTCCAGGCGCAGGGCGCGCAGGTCCACGCGCTGCAGCTGCGCCTTTATTTTCCCGACGGCCTCCAGGCCGGCGACGCCGAAGATCTTGACCTTCATTGGCGTGTCGGCCTTCAGCAGGCGCTCGGCCTTGACGGCGGCGTCCTGCGCCAGCAGCTCCCCGGCCGAGATCAGGGCCTTGGCGAACGAGGCGGCCTCGGAGGCGTCTATGCCGTTGGCCTGGCTGGACAGGGAAAGCACCTCGCGGCCGCTCTTAACGTCGTAGACCTTGAGCGCGGCCTCGGACCTGGAAGGATAAAAGCCGGTGCTGAACCCCGCGCCCGACGGCGCCGCCGAGGCGGAGGCGCAGAGCAGCAGGTCCGCGCCGGAGACGGCCGCGGCGGACAGCAGGCCGGAATCGGGCCCGGCCAGCAGCGCGGGATCGGAGGCGAAAGGGTAGTCCTTTATCACTATGGCGGAGCGGCGGGCGAAGGTGTCGCGGAAGGCCTTGTCGAAGGCCTTGTCGGGCGCGCCGCGCAGCGCGAAGGCGGCCGAGAGCCCGGAGGCCCCGGGCCCGGCCAGGTTCATAGAGCGCAGGGCGGAGGCCACCTTGTCGTGCTGCACCCACACGCGGACCTCGACGCGGTAATTGGCCCCGTCACGGCCCTCGGAAAGGATCTTGCGCTTGGCCACGTAGAGCTGGGGCGCCTTGAGCAGGCCGATCTCCAGCACGCCCGAGTTCTCGGCCCGGGTATCCTCGTCCAGGAAGAGCTCGGCGGCGCGGCGCACGGCGTTCTTCTCGGCGTCCAGGGCCGCCCGCTCGCGCGAGGCGCCCAGGTTCCGCTCGTCGAAGGCGCCTGCGCCCTCGGCCGTCAGCGGCTCGGACTCCGCCTTGTAGGCCCCGGGGGCCGGCGCGGTGGCGCAGGCCGCCGCGAGCAGCAGCGGAACGAATATCAGGGCTGAATTTTTCATGGCTCCCCCTTGCTGGACCTAGCCCTCTTTGGGCGTCTTGGCTACCGGCAGCGCGAAGCAGAACTTGCAGCCTTTGCCCGGCTTGGACTCCAGCCAGATCTTGCCGCCGTGCTTCTCCACCACGGACTTGGAAATGGCCAGGCCCAGGCCCGTGCCGGGCACCTGGTTCACGCTGGTCCTGCCGCGGTAAAATTTGTCGAACACCAGCTTCTGCTCCTCGGCCGGGATGCCCGGGCCGTTGTCCTCCACGCAGACCACCACCACCTCGCCCTTTTCTACGCCGGTGACCTTCACCTGCGCGCCCTTGCCGGCGTACTTGATGGCGTTGATGACCAAATTGTCTATCACCTGGCTGATCCAGCGCGTGTCGGCGTTCACCTGCGGCAGCCCCCTGGGGGCCTCGTTGCGCAGGTCCACGCTGCCTTCCTTGGCCTTCAGTAGCATGGTGGAAACGGAGACGCGCACCAGCTCGGCCAGGTCCACCCGGCCCAGCTCCATCTCCACCTTGCCGCCCAGGCGCGACAGGTCTAGCAGGTTGGTGATCAGGCTGGTCAGGCGGTTGACCGACTGGTCGGTGACGTTGAGGAAATTGGTCTGCTGCTCGTTGAGCGGCCCCACCTCGCCGCTGAGGATCACCGAGACGAAGCCCTTGATGGTCGTCAGCGGCGTCTTCAGCTCGTGGCTGACGGTGGCCAGGAACTCGTCCTTCATCTTGTTGAGCTGGCCCAGCTCCTGCGCTGTCCTGGAGAGGTTCTCGTAGAGCGTGAACATCTCGATGATGATGGCGAGCTCGTCGGCGATGATGGACAGGAACTCCAGCTGGTCCGGCGTGAAAAAATCCTTGCGGCGGCTGCCCACGCGCATCACGCCGATGATGCGGTCGTGCAGCGAGATAGGCACGATCATCAGCGAGTGGATCTCCCAGAGCTTGGCGTAGCGGGTCAGCACGTCCGGGTCGTCCTGCGCGTCCTCGGTGATGAACGGCTTGCGGGAAAGGAAAGTGCGCACCGAGGCGCTGGCCTGGTTGCTGACCGGGATGCTGTAGAGCATGCGGTCCTCGTCGGAGATGCCGTAGGCGCCGGGGCTGACCACCAGCTCGTTCTTCGACTCGTCGAAGAGCAGCGTGGCCACCACGTCGGCCTCCATCATCTTGGCCACGATGTTGAGGATGGACGAGCAGCCGCTCTGCGCGTCCTTGTCGGGGCCGGCCGCCTTGGTGACCACCTCGTAGAGCGCCTTGCGCTCCTTGGCGCGCTGGATCAGCCGCGAGCCGGCCACGTCGAGCTCTTTCACCACGGCGTTGACCTCGCTTTTGAGCTGGTCAGCTTCCTTCTTGAGCGAGAAGAGCTTGTCGGAGACCTTGGAGATGGACGAGAGCTGCGAGGCCACGAAGCGCAGGTAGGGATGGGCCGCGTCGAAAAGCGCCGGCGACTGGGCGCCGAACAGGATCAGCCGCTCGGGCGCCCCGGCGGCGGGCCGGAACGGGCACATCAGCGCCGAGCGGACGCCGAAGATGGAGAACAGCTCCTCCATGCCGGCGTAGTCGCCCGCGCGCACGTCGTCGAAGCGCAGCAGCTCGCCCTCGGCGGAGCTGCGGTCGAGCGCGCTCCACTTGTAGGAGGTCAGCAGCTTGGGCTCGGCCTTGAAATGCTTGAGGTAATTGACCAGCCGCCACTGACCGGCGCCCTTCTCGAAGAGCAGGATGGAGCTGTCGGGGAAGGCCTTGTGCAGCTTGATGAGGTAGTAGTTGGTGATGTCGCCGTAATGCTCGGGCTGCTCGGGGGCGTAGGCGCGCTCCATGGTCTCGCGCGTGAACGTGGTGAAGTCGGCCAGCGCCTTCTGCGAGGCGCGCAGGGCTGACTCCTTGGGCAGCACGTCGCGGAACTTGAGGTACCAGTAGGCGCCGAACGCGCCCGCCGCTCCCAGTGCTCCAGCGCCTACGAGTTCTTGCAGCATCTCAGATCAGGTCCATCAGCATCTTGGCGTACGCCGCCTTGGATTTCAGCTTGTAGCTGGGCAGCCAGGTGCCCCGCACGAGGAAGCTGTCTAGTATCTTGAAAGTGATATGGCGGAACTCCGCCTCCTGCGAGCCCAGCGCGGAGGTGGGCTGCGGCCCCAGGATGATGGCGCCGTTCACGTTGCGCTCGCTGGCGTAGTTGCCGATCTTGAACGGGATGCCGTAAAGCTCGTCGGAGTTGTACTCCTCTATGAAGACCTGGCTCCACTCGGTGTTCAGGCCCAGCTCCTTGGCCCGCTCGTGCAGGCAGAACAGGGCGAAATCCGCCTCCCGGCGCATGCCCTTGGGGTAGAAGATGCCCCACTTGAACCAGGCGCTCTCGGACTGGCCCGGCTGCCAGACGGAGACGTGGTGCGTGTCCTCCTCGGTGAGCGCGGCGTCCGCCGGGGTCTCTCCGTAGCCCAGCACCATGTCCAGCAGCTGCGCGTGCGAGGCGGTGTTCATGGCGTTCACTATGAACTTCTCCAGCTTCTTCATGTCGTCGAGGGCCTTGGCCACCTCGTTGAACGGCATGGGCCCGGAGGCGAAGATGGAGGTCATTTCCTCGTCGGAAAGCTTAACCTCCAGCCCCTGCATCAGCTGGCCGAGGATGGCCTTGTAGGCCTGGGCGGCCGGCAGCTTCAGGTCTACCATCCAGCCCTGGGTGAACTGGAACCCGACGGCGTCCTCCAGCCCGGACAGCGACTTGGGCGGGAAGACCGAGGTGACCACCACCTGCTTGTTCTGCGCGACGAAGTCGTTAAGCCACTTGGAAATATATTTCTTATTGGCCTCGGAGACCATCAGCAGGTGCACGTCGTCGATGATGAGCACCTTGACCTTGGCGAACATCTCCTCCAGGCGGGCTATGCCGCCTTCCTTGAGGGCCAGCTCCACGCCCTTGGACAGCTTGATGCCGTCGGTGACGAAGATGTTGCTCTGGCCGATGGAGGCCGAGAGGCCGTAGGAGATGGAATTCACGAAATGGGTCTTGCCCGTGCCGGGGCTGCCGAAGACCAGCAGCGGGTTGTAGATCACGCCGGGATTCTCCACCACGGCCATGGCGGCCGCGTGGGCGAAGCGGTTGTGCGAGCCGGCTATCAGCGTCTGGAAGCTGTAGGTCGGGATCAGCGGCAGCTCCATGGACCACTTGGCCTTGATGCGGGCGGAGGCGGTAGGGACCGGGGCGGCGGCGGGGGCGGCGGCCTCGGTGGCCGGCTCGTCGCGCTTCATGCGCGTGGTGGCCGAAGGTACAAAATTCATTCCGGTCCGCCGCCCGGTAGCGGCGGGGTTGTCGGCCTTTGCGGCTATGGCCGGAACCTCGGGCAGCGCGGCGGGCTTGGGCGGCTCGGCCGGCCTGGGGGCGGGCGCGGGGGCGGGCCTGGGCGGCTCTACGCGGGGCGCCGGCTGGGGAGCGGGCGCGGGGGCAGGCCTGGGCGGCTCTACGCGGGGCGCCGGCTGGGGAGCGGGCGCGGGCTTAGCGGGTTCCGCCTTGGGCGCAGGGGCCGGCGCGGGCCTGGCGAAGGGCGGCAGGTCAGGCTGCGCGGCAGCCGGCCGCTGGGGCGCAGGCGCGGGCGCAGGGGCCGGCGCGGGGGCCGGCGCGGGGGCCGGCTCAAGCTTCAATTTGGGCTTCGGGGTATCGAAAGGCGCCGGCTCCTCTCCGAACGAGTCCTCTTCGGCCGCGGCCGGGCCGCTGAGCTCCGAGGTAACGGCCTTCAGCTTCTTCATCGTCTCCATTTCCAGCTTGGACAGGTAGATGATGAAATCGAACTCGCCGGAGGTCTTTTCGGGACGCGAACAGACGGAGCCCAGCTTCTTGACGATCATGAAGATGTCTTTCATCTCCCCTTTGATCAAGAGCTTGTGCCGGCTCGGATTTTTATCCGTCGGCGCCGGGGCCACGTCCCATTTTTTAAGCATAGGTTAGCGCACTATCAGGTCCGTCACCAGGTCCAGCGCCGCTGAATGGCTGAACGAAGACGAATCGTAATACCGGAAGAAGCCGTTGGCGGCGGAAACGGCGCTCTCTATCTCGGAGACTTTATCCCCGGGCACGTTCCCGAGGCAGATCAACCCCTGCGCCCCGGATTCCGCCACGGACTGCTGCAGGAAGTTGGGGTTCACGTCGGGGTCGCACTCCTTGACCCCGGCGCGCTTGATGAACATCGGCTTGGTGGCCGACTTCAGGCAGATGGCGTCCAGCTCGGCCAGCACCGTGGCGCAGAGGGCCTTGTCCTCCATGGAATAGACGAACATCAGCGAGCGCACGCGCTCGGCCGGGATCCCCTCCGGGACCGGCCTGACCGACAGGGTCTCCAGGTCGCCGGCCTGGGCCCTGGAAGTGGTAGAGGGCGCGGCCTGGAAAATGACCGTCTTCTCCTCGTCGCCGGACTCGCCGCGCGGGGCTACCACCAAAGTCTCGTCGCCGGCAGGCGCGGGCCCGCCGCCGAGTTCCACGCCGGAGCCGCCGGGAAGGGTCTCGTCCGCGCCGGACGGCCCAGCCGGCTGGGGCGAGCCCAGGCCCAGCGAGGAAGAAAGTTCAATGCCACCTGTCCCGGGCGCGGGGGCCGGCTGCGGCTCCGCAGCGGGGGTCTCAACGGGAAGGGCTTCCGAGAAGCCTTGGAAAGCGCCGAACTGAGGCCCCGGCTCGGCGGCAGCCGCCGGTTCCGGGTTCAGGCTGACGCCGCTTTCAGAGGCGGGCGCCTGTTCTGCCGGCAGGTCCAGGCGCAGCGTCTCTCCGCCGGCGTCGGCGGCGGGCATGGGCGAGGCCGGCTCAAGGTGCAGGGTTTCGGCGCCGGCCTCGGCCGCGGGCGCGGCAGCGGCGGGCTCGGGGTTAAGCGCCTCGCCGCCGGCGTCGCCGGAAGGCATGGCGGAGAAGGGCTCAAGGCTCAGGGTTTCGGCGCCGGTCTCGGCCGCGGGCGCGGCAGCGGCGGGCTCGGGGTTAAGCGCCTCGCCGCCGGCGTCGCCGGAAGGCATGGCGGAGAAGGGCTCAAGGTTCAGGGTTTCGGCGCCGGTCTCGGCGGCGGGCACGGGAGAAGCGGGCTCAGGGTTGAGGGCTTCGGCGCCGGCCGGGGTCTGGTCCCCCTCCGGTGCGGCGGCGTCTATCACGAAAGCGTCAAAAGCGCTCTCTTCCTGCGGCTGCTGTTCCGCGGCCGGCTCGTCCTGCCGGAGCCCGGAGGGCTCCTCGTTAGGGATATCTTTGTTCTCCACTGTGTTCACCTCGGCCGTAGCCGGTTCTACTTCGGGCAGGGCCTGCGTCGCAGGGATCTCCGCCTGTCCGGAGGCCGCCGGCTCCTCGCCCTGCTGGGCGGCTTCCGGCTGCGGCTGAGCGGCCTGGCCGCCCTCGGACAGCTGTATCAGCGCGTCTATGTCGGGGATGCCGAAATCCCTGGTGTTGTCGAAGGCGGGAAGGGCCGCCTGGGCCGGCTGCTCCGGGGTTTCCTCGGCCGGGGGCGTGAATTCCGAAATAGAAAGAGCGGGGCCTCCGGCGGCTGCGCCGCGGGCGGGCGTTTCCTGCGGAGGCTCGAGGGGCGAACCGGAAAGTCCGGCCGGTTCGGGCTCGGCGTCCTTGCCGAACATGAAATCGCCGAGGCTCTGCGGGGCGAGGGCCTCCGGCGCGGCGGTCTCCGGCGCGGCGGTCTCCGGCGCAGGCTCGGGCTGGGGAGCGCCCTCGTCCAAGTTGGCGAAAGGCTGAAGGATAATGGTCTTGTCGGCGGCCGGCGGCGGCTCGTCAGCCGCGGGCTCGGGCTCGCCTTCGGCGAGGCCGTAGAAGGGCTGCAGCACCATGGTTTTGTCGGCGTCCGCGGCCTGCGGCTCCTGCCCGGTGACCTGCGGTTCTGGCCGGAGTTCAGGCTGGGGTTCTGGCCGGAGTTCAGGCTGGGGTTCAGGTTTTGGTTCGGGCTGGTGGTCCGGCCGGGGCTTGGGCGGTTCCTCCGGCTGCAGTTCCGGCATCTTGATGCCGTCGAGGATGGACGGCATCTTGTTGAGCAGGCCGTTCAGGTCCGAGAGGATCTCGTCGATGGATTCTTTTTTCTTGTCTTTCCCTTCCATATAGCAGCCGCCCCCACCCCAGTTAAATATATACGCGCGTTACTTTTTAATTATAGCAAGTTGTTTGCGGAATATTAAGGCGCTTTTTGCGCTTTGCGCCGCCTCCGGGTCCAGGTCGCCGGCGGCGGCCGCCAGCAGCAGGCGCCCGGCGTCCGGGGAAGCGGAGTAGGAGAGGCAGGAGAAAGCCTCTATGCGCAGCGCCGCGTCCGGCCCGCCGGCGTCGGAGACCAGCCGCTCGTGGCCTTCGGGATAACCCAGGCGGGAAAGGGCGCAGGCGGCGTGCAGTTTGGCTTCGGAGGACGGGTCGTAAAGCAGCGTCTGGCGCATCTGCGGCACATAGTCTTCAAGGCCGGCCATCGAGGATAGGAAATACCCGGCCGCGCGCTGCCCTGGAGCGCTGTCCTTGGCCAGGCCGCCGGCCGCCAGGCGCACCTTTTCCGCGTAGGGCCCGGCCGGGAACCCGAGGGCGATAGCCATACCGGCCTCCAGCGCGGCCTGGCTGCGGACTACGGGCCGGCCCGCGCCGACGGCGGCCGCGAGCAAAGCTTCGAACAGTTCGCGGGCGAGGCCCGCGTCCTTTTCAGAGCGCAGCCAGGCCCCGGCGGCGCGGGCGGCCGCTGCGGCCGCGCGCTCGTCGGGGCTGGCCAGGTGCCCGAGCGCGCGCCGCTTATCACCGGCGGGCAGGAAGCGCAGGTCGGCCATCCTGGTGAGGGAATAGGCCACGCCCTCGTAGGAAAAATTCTCGTCGTCGTCGGCCGGGGCCGGCTCGCCCGGCTTCCAGGCGTAGGTCTGCAGCAGCCAGAACAGCCCGGCGCAGACCAGCAGCGCCGCGGCCGCCAGCCCCAGTTGGGGGGAGCTCTTCTCCGGCCGCGGCTCAGGGCGCTCCGGCACGGCGGCCAGGTCGCGCCCGCAGACGCAGCACTTGACGGCGGACCCGGGGTTGCCGTAGGCGCAGGCGGGGCATTTCTTCACGCGGGCTCTCCCAGGCAGGCCCCGGCCCGGGCGGCGGTGACGCGGCAGCGCAGCAGCCGGCCGGCCTTAAGCGGGCCGGGCAGTTCCAGGTTCACGAAATTCGAGGCCAGCGCGAGCGCCGTGGCGCCCTTATTGCGCAGCACCAGCGCCGTGACCTCGCGCCCCAGCAGCGAGGCGGCGTAAGCGGCCCGCAGCCGGGCGTCGAGGGCGCGCAACTCAGCGGACCGCGCGGAAACCACCGCGGGCGGCAGCGGTTTGAGCGCGGCGGCGCGGGTGTTGGGCCGCGGCGAGAAACTGAACACGTGCAGCCCCGACAGCTCCAGGCCGCCCACGTACGAGAGCGCCGCGGCGAAATCCTCTTCGGTCTCGGTCGGATAGCCGGCGATGATATCGGCGTAGATCCCGGCGCCGGGGAACAGCGACCGCAGTTCCCCCACCTTGGCGCGGTACCGCGCCGTATCGTAAAGACGGCCCATGGCCTTCAGCACCGGGTCGGCGCCGGCCTGCAGCGGCAGGTGGAAATAGTCGCAGAATCTGGGGCCGGCGGCCTTCAGCACGCCCAGCAGCTCCGGCGTCAGTTCTTCCGATTCCACCGACGAGAAGCGCAGGCGGAAATCCCCCTCCAGGGCGAACAGCGCTTTCATCAGCGCGGCCAGCCCGGCGCCGCTCTCGGCGCATTTGTAGATGCCGAGGCGGGTGCCGCAGAGCACTATCTCGGAGAAACCGCCAGCGGCGAGGCGCCTGACCTCCTCCACGGCCGCGGCCAACGGCTTGGAGCGCAGCTCGCTGCGCGCCAGGTTGACCAGGCAGTAGGCGCATTTCAAATTGCAGCCGTCCTGCACTTTCACGAAGGCCCGCGCCTTGCCGTGGAATTTCCCGACGGCGAAAAAATCCGCGGCGGCCGGTGTGCCGCAGAGCTGCGCCGGGATGTTCTCTTTGTCCTTATTGGCGAAGACCGCCGCGCCGGGGGCGGCGGCCAGGACCTTGGCGGGCTCGAGGGTGGCGAGGCAGCCGGTCACGGCTATGGAAGCCCGCGGATTGGCGGCGGCCGTGCGGCGCAGGAAGGCTACGCAGTCGCGGTCGGCCTTGGCGGTGACGGAGCAGGTGTTGAGCACCACCAGGTCCGCCTCCTCCGGGGTCTCGGCGGCCCCGTGCCCCAGTGCGGCGAACTTCTCGCGCAGGCTCTCCGTTTCCACCTGGTTTACCCGGCAGCCGACGGTCTTAAAATAGATCTTCACCCTTACATTCTACAAATTACGGCCTGCCGCCCGCGCCGGTGTAACTTTGGATACTTTCCTCCCGAAACCAATTTGAAACATTCTTAAATTATGATATATTTGACTTTTAGGGGAATTGGGAGATTGGGTTATGCATAAGATACTGATAGTGGAAGATGAAGAATCCGTGCAGGAAATGCTCCGGCGTTTCCTGGAACATCAGGGCTATCTGGTCCTCACGGCCGACAAGGGGCGCACCGCCCTGAACTGGGTGAAGGAGGTCCACGTGGACCTGGCCATAGTGGACCTCGGCCTGCCGGACATGAACGGCATGGAAGTCTGCCGCGCCATCAAGGAAGACCCCCGCACCAGCTCCACCCCGGTGATAATCCTGACCGGCAACACCAGCAACGAGGCCCGCATCGAGGGCAACCTCGACGCCAGCGTGGAGCTTTTCCTGAACAAGCCCATCAGCATCGAGGACCTCAAAAAGGCCGTGTCGATGGTTTTCGAGAAGTCGGAGAAGAAGAAGCTGCTGCTGCGGAATTCGATAAAAGAGAAGCTGGGCTATTGATCAGCCCAGCCGGGTGAGCAGGGCGGACGCGGCCGCGAGACAGGCCGTTTCCGCCCTCAACGTATAGAGCCCCAGCGTCATGAAGGCCGCGCCCCTGTCGCGCGCGAAGTCCAGTTCCCCCCTGGTAAAGCCCCCCTCGGGTCCCACAAAAAGCTTAACCTCGGCAATGCCCGCGAGCGTTTTGGCCGTCTCGTCGGCGGTGCTCCCGCCGGCGGCGGCGAAGACGCAGGCCCCGCCAGCCATTACCAGGTCGTCGAATTTTTCCGGTTTGCGGACCTCGGGCAGGCGGCCGCGGCCGCATTGCTTGGCGCCGGCGGCCACTATCTGGGCCAGCCGTCCGGCGCGCCGCTCCCAGTCGCTGAACAGGTCGAACTGCACGCGGGAGGCCATTACCGGCTGGAAGGCGTACGCGCCGGCCTCGGTGCAGTGCTCCAGGATGCTCTCCAGGGCCGGCCTCGCCACGACGGAAAAACAGAGTGTGAGCCGCGTCGCGTACTCGGGGCTGGGCAGCGCCCCCTTCACGGTCCCGGTGACCCTGTCGCCGGAAACCGCCTTCAGCACGGCGCAGTAGCGGTTGCCGCGCCCGTCGAAGATCTCTATCTCGTCGCCGGGCCGCGCCCGGGCCGCCCGCGCTATGTGCGCGGATTCGTCGGGCCCGGCGAAGAACTCGCCGTCGCGGATATTTTCCGCCGGTATCAGGTACTGGGGCATCAGGTGCCGAGTATCTTCTTGAAGAAACCCTTGTCCTTTTCTTCCGCGGGCGCGCCGTGGCCGGCGAGCGCAGCCAGTTCCACGAAGAGCTCGCGCTGCCGCGGCGTCAGCTCGTGCGGCACGTCCACCCGCACTTTCACCAGCAGGTCCCCGCGGTCGCGGCCGGCCGGCGAGGGCATGCCCCGCCCGTGGACGCGGAACACCTTGCCGTGCTGCGTGCCCTGCGGGATCTTGATCTTCATGCGGCCGCCCTCTATCACGGGCACCTCCGCCTCGCCGCCGAGGGCCGCCTGCCAGACGGCCACGGGGCACTCGTAGACCAGGTCGGCGCCGTGCCGCTCGAAATGGGAATGGTGCTTCAGGCTCACCTGGATGTAGAGGTCGCCGGAATCGCCGCCCTTCAGGCCGGCGTCGCCGCCGCCGGAAACGCGGAGCACGGCGCCTTCCTCAACGCCGGCCGGGATCTTGATGTTCATGGAGGCGCTCTTCTTCTGCCGCCCGGCGCCGTTGCAGGCCTTGCAGGGCGCGGTGATGACCTCTCCCTGCCCGCCGCAGTCGGGGCAGGCCTGGCTGAAGGCGAAGAAACCCTGCGAATACTGCACGCGGCCGGTGCCGCGGCAGGAGGGGCATTTCTTTATGCCGGTCTTGCCGCGCGCGCCGGTGCCGTCGCACTCGCCGCAAAGCTCCGTGCGCTCGAAATTGACCGGCACCTTGACGCCGGTGAAGGCCTCCTCCAGCGTGATGGAGGCCTCGTACTTCAGGTCCGCGCCGCGCCGCGAGCGGGGCCGGCCGCGGCCGCCCCCCTGCCCCTGCGAAAACAGGTTCTCGAACAGGTCCCCGAACATGTCGCCCATGTCCGCGCCGCCCTGGAAACCGCCGAAGCCGCCCCTGCCGCCGGCGCCGGCCTTCAGGCCCTCGGCCCCGTACTGGTCGTACACCTGCCGCTTCTCCGGGGTGGAAAGCACCTCGTAGGCCTCGTTGATCTCCTTGAAGACCGACTCGGACTCGCTGTTCCCCTGGTTGCGGTCGGGGTGATGCTTCATGGCCAGCTTGCGGTAAGCCGACTTGATCTCGTCGGGGCCGGCGTTGCGGGCCACGCCGAGGGTGCGGTAATAATCGTTGGATGCCATATAGTATTAAGGGAATTCTACCAAAAGCGGGGGCACGGCATATAAGCCGACGGCGGATAACGGAGGATTCACTCTCCGCTATCCGCCAGACGGCCGCCGACAGCTTACTTCTTGTTGTCGTCCACCACTTCGGCGTCCACTACGTCGTCCTTGCCGCCGGCGTGCGCCTTGGCGCCCTCCGGGGCGGGGCCTGCGCCGGGAGCGGCGCCCGCGGGGCCGGCCTTGGCCTGGGCGGCCTTGTAGACGGCCTCGCCGAGCTTCTGGGAGACCTGCAGCAGGGCGTCCTTGGCCTTCTTGATCTTCTCCAGGTCCTCGCCCTTCAGCGCGTCCTTGAGCTCGTTGAGGGAGCGGTCCACGGCCAGGCGCTCGTCCTGGCTGATCTTGTCGCCGTGTTCCTTCAGCGCCTTCTCGGTGGAGTACAGCACGGCGTCGGCCTCGTTCTTGGCCTCCACCTTCTCCTTGTACTTCTTGTCGGCGTCGGAGAACTGCTCGGCCTGCTTGACGAACTTGGCGATGTCGTCCTTGGACAGCTTGGTGGAGGCGCTGATGGTAATGTGCTGCGCCTTGCCGGTGCCCAGGTCCTTGGCGTGCACCTGCAGGATGCCGTTGGCGTCGATGTCGAAGGTGACCTCGATCTGCGGCATGCCGCGGGGCGCCGGGGGTATCCCGTCGAGGTCGAACTTGCCCAGCGACACGTTGCCCTCGCCCGTGGCCATGGCGCGCTCGCCCTGGATCACGTGGATCGTGACGGCGGGCTGGTTGTCGGAGGCGGTGGAGAAGATCTGCGACTTCTTGGCCGGGATCGTGGTGTTCTTGTCGATGAGCGGGGTGCGCACGCCGCCCAGCGTCTCGATGCCCAGCGTCAGCGGGGTCACGTCGAGCAGCAGCACGTCCTTCACGTCGCCGGTGAGCACCGCGGCCTGCACGGCCGCGCCGCTGGCCACGCATTCCATCGGGTCCACGCCGTGCTCTATCTTCTTGCCCACGAAGTCCTCTATGAACTTCTGCACGATGGGCATGCGGGTGGGGCCGCCGACGAGGATGATGCGGCTGATGTCCGAGGTCTTGAGCTTGGCGTCGGCGAGCGCGGTGTCTATGGACTTCTGGCAGCGCTTGACGATGCCTTCTACCAGGGATTCCAGGCGGGCGCGGGAGAGCTTGAGCGCCATGTGCTTGGGGCCCGA
>Ga0154435_118_pt1 | contig 8183 bp, 6 predicted proteins | sample RifGroC2_FD_115939 | JGI IMG/M metagenome (GOLD analysis project Ga0154435, IMG submission 115939) | Elusimicrobia bacterium GWC2_64_44
AGGACAGGTCCTCGAACACGGCTTTCGCCATGGCCGGGGTGAACTCCTTGGAGCCGAGGCCGTAGCGGCCGCCGACGATGAGGGGCAGTTCCTTGAGAACGCCGGCCTTGAAGGCGGTGGAGCAGACGGTGACGACGTCCTGGTACAGCGGCTCGCCCAGGGCGCCCGCTTCCTTGGTGCGGTCAAGCACGGAGATGGACTTTACGGTCTTGGGCAGGGCCTTTATGAAATCGGCCTCGGAGTAGGGCCTATAGAGGCGCACTTTAAGCACGCCCACTTTCTCGCCTTTGGAGACCAGGTGGTTGACGGTGTCTTCCAGCACGTCGGCGCCGGAGGCCATCACTACCACGACCTTGGTGGCGTCGGGAGCGCCCACGTAGTCGAACAGGTTGTATTTGCGGCCGGTCAGTTTCTCGAACTGGCCCATGGCTTCCTTCACCATGGTGGGCACGGCGGTATAGAACTTATTGCCGGCTTCGCGGCCCTGGAAGAAGACGTCCGGGTTCTGGGCGGTGCCGCGCAGGGTCGGGTGCTCGGGGTTGAGGCCGCGGGCCTTGTGCTCGGCAATGAGCTTCTCGCTGATCATGCTGCGCATGACCTCGGGGGAGAGGGGCTCCACCATGTTCAGCTCGTGGCTGGTGCGGAAGCCGTCGAAGAAGTGCAGGAAGGGCACGCGGGTCTTGAGCGCGGCGGCCTGGGAGATCAGCGCGAAGTCCATGGCCTCCTGGGGGTTGGCCGAGGCGAGCATTGCCCAGCCGGTCTGGCGGCAGGCCATCACGTCGCCGTGGCCGCCGAAGATGGAGAGCGCGTGGGCCGCGACTTCGCGCGCGCTGACGTGGAACACGGTGCTGGTCAGCTCGCCGGCGATCTTGAACATGTTCGGGATCATCAGCAGCAGGCCCTGGGAGCAGGTGAAAGTGGTGGTCAGGGCGCCGGCGGTGAGAGCGCCGTGGACCGCGCCGGAAGCGCCGCCCTCGGACTGCATCTCTATGACGGACGGGATGGTGCCCCAGATATTCTTGTCGCCCTTGGCGCTCCAGACGTCGGAAAGTTCGCCCATCACGGACGAAGGGGTTATGGGGTAAATAGCTATTACTTCATTGGTCTTATGGGCCACGAAAGCCGCGGCCGTGTTGCCGTCCATCGCTACTCTTTTATTAGACATTATTGTAATCTCCTTAGATGAATAACTGCGAAAGCGGTACTGAGGTTGCCTTTAGTATAGCATTTTTGACGGCCGCGGGTCCGCCCCGGACGGGCCCCTCCGACCGGCACATTTTAGTATAATTAGGACGGGGCGGAGGAAACCGGAGCATGATGGAAAATAAACCTAAAAAACCTACGCCGTCCCTCAAGCACAACCTTGGCCGCCACCAGGACCCCGCGGCCCGCCGCGGCAATTACGACGAAGTGGCCCTCGGCTTTAACCTCGAGGAAGCCGTAACCGAGGCCGCCCGCTGCCTGGGCTGCAAGACCAAGCCCTGCGAGCTGGCCTGCCCTGTGAATATCAAGATCCCGGAGTTCGTGGACCTGGTATATAAGGAAGACCTGGGCGCCGCCGCCTCCAAGATCTTCGAGACCTCGCTCTTCCCCGCCATCTGCGGCCGCGTCTGCCCGCAGGAGACCTACTGCGAACTCCACTGCGTGCTCAGGGAGAAGTTCGGCCCTGTCTCCATCGGCCGCCTGGAGCGGTTCACCGCCGATTACGCCCGCAAGAACGGCCTCATCACCCCCCCTCCCTGCGCGCCGGACACCGGCAAGAAAGTGGCCTGCGTCGGCTCGGGGCCCGCTTCCCTGGCCGTAGCGGCCGAACTGCGCAAGCTGGGCCACGCCGTCACCGTCTTCGAGGCCCTGCACGAGTTCGGCGGGGTGCTCAGCTACGGCATCCCCACCTTCCGCCTGCCGCGCGAGGTGGTACGCTTCGAGGTGGACATGCTGCGGAAAATGGGCGTGCGCTTCCTGAAGAACGTCCTGGTGGGCAAAGCCCTGACCATAGAAGAACTGAAGAAGGACTTCGACGCGGTCTATATCGGTTCCGGGGCCGGCCTGCCGAGCCCGCTCGGTGCGGCCGGCGAGGGCCTGGCCGGGGTCTACAGTTCCAACGAATTCCTGACCCGCGTTAACCTGATGGGCGCACACAAGTTCCCCGAGAACGACACGCCCTACTATATCGGCAAGCGGGTGGTGGTGGTCGGCGGCGGCAATACCGCCATGGACTCCGCCCGCTGCGCCATGCGCCTGGGCCCCGAAAGCGTGACCCTGCTTTACCGCCGCACCCGCGCCGAACTGCCGGCCCGCGCCGAGGAAGTGGAGAACGCGCTGGAAGAAGGCGTCAAGCTTGAATTCCTGACCGCCCCGGTGCAGCTGGAAGGCGACGAGCGGGGCAGGCTGAAGCGGGTGAAGTGCATCCGCATGGAGCTCGGCCTCCCGGACGCCTCCGGCCGCCGCCGCCCGGTGCCGCAGGACAACACCGAGTTCTACCTGGAGGCGGACAGCCTGGTGGTGGCCATCGGCCAGGGCCCGAACCCGGTGATACAGCAGACCACGCCCGGCCTCGCCACCAACAAGTGGGGCGGCATCATAGTCGAAGAAGGCACCGCCAAGACCTCGCTGGACGGCATCTACGCCGGCGGCGACGTGGTGCGCGGCGGCGCCACCGTGCTGCTGGCCATGAAGGACGGCAAGGCCGCGGCCCGCGCCATGCACGAGAAACTTTCCTCAGGAGGCGGCAAATGAGCCACGATATTTACTCTTCCGAGGGTCTCTACAGGATAGTCGAAAAAACGGACCTTTCCCCCACCGTCTCGAAGCACGTCATTTACGCCCCGCTGATAGCCGTCAAGGCGAAAGCCGGCCACTTCGTGATCCTGCGCTCCCGCGAAGGCGGCGAACGGATACCCGTGACGCTGGTGGACTGGAGCCCGGAGAACGGCACGGTCACCGTCATCATCCAGTCCATAGGCAAGTCCACCACCGAGATGAACGCCTTCAAACAGGGCGAGTCGTTCCTCGACGTGGCCGGCCCGCTGGGCACCCCGGTGGAAATAAAGAACTGGGGCACCGTGCTCGGCGTCGGCGGCGGCGTGGGCATCGCGGAGCTTTATCCCATAGCCAGGGCTTTCAAGGAAGCCGGCAACGAGGTGGTCTCCATCCTGGGCGCCCGCAGCAAAGACCTGCTGATACTGCAGGACGAGATGGCGTCCCTGGGCCGGGTCCTGGTCACCACCGACGACGGCTCGGCCGGCAGGAAAGGCCTGGTCACGGACGCCATGAAGGAGCTGTACGCCGCCGGTGAGAAGATAGACGCCATCTTCACCATCGGGCCGATCGTCATGATGAAGTTCGTGGCCGAAGCCTCGCGCCCGCACGGCACGCCCACTTTCGCCAGCCTCAACCCGATAATGCTCGACGGCACGGGGATGTGCGGCGGCTGCCGCGTGGAGATCGCGGGCAAGCCCAAGTTCGCCTGCGTCGACGGCCCCATGTTCGACGCGCACCAGACCAACTTCGACCAGTTGACCAAGCGCACGGCCGCCTACCGCGAGAGCGAAAAAGAGTCGCTCGAGCGCTACACCAAAGATCATAAGTGCCGCATCGGCCTGCACTGAGGCTCCGGAGCGGCGCGTTTTGACAAGCCCTGCGGTTAAGTTGCACAATCTTGGTGAGAAGTATACGGTTAGTAAAAGGGGACTCATAGAATGAAAAAAATACTGATGACTGTTGTTGTGCTGGGCGCCTTCAGCGCCGCCGCCTTCGCCGCCGATTACGGCGCCGCCGGCTGCGGTCTCGGCAGCCTGGCCTTCAAGAAGAACGACATGACGCAGGTGCTCGCGGCTACCACCAACGGCACTTTCGGCAGCCAGACCTTCGGCATGACCTTCGGCACCTCCGGGTGCAATAACGAAGGCCTCGTGAAGGTGGGCATGGCCCGCGAGAGCTTCATCGAAGCCAACTACAAGGACCTGTCCCGCGACGTGGCCAAGGGCAACGGCGAGTACGTGACCAACCTGGCCCGCCTCTACGGCTATACGCCGGAGAACACCTGGCAGTTCACGCAGCTGCTGCAGAAGAACCACACCACGATCTTCGCGTCCAACAACGCGCAGACCGCCGTGACCGCCATCAACAAGCTCGTTACCAGCCTCTAAGAGCCGGTTGAAAGCACAATTGCGGGCCGGCGGGTAAAACCTCCGGCCCGCTTTTAATTATCACGGGGGTACGATGCAGCGCAAATCCGCTATCTTTTTCCTGGCCCTGCTGTGGGCGCTGCCCCTGTTCGCTAAAACTCCGGAGCAGGAGCTCGAGCGCATCTCCCTGCGGCAGCGCGCGGCTAAACTGAAGGCCTGGGAAGAACCCTACTGGCGCAAGCTCCTGTATTACGAAAAGAACCTGCTCGGGCGGTGGCACAGCCCTTCGGTAAATCCCAAATTTTTCCTCTCAAGGTGGGGCAACATCAACCCGCGCCTGGAGCTGGAGGCGGCGGTAGACGGCCTCTACTTCGAGGGCGCAGATAACGACAGCCCCGAGTGTCTTTTCCCCGAACGCTACCGCTGGCTGAAGGAAAAGCTGGGGCTCCCCGCCGGCGCTTTTCCCCCGCGCGCCTGCACCTCCTTCGAGGGCTGGAAGGCCGGGCTCGATATCGAGTCGGTCAGCCTGCTCTTCGCCGCGGGCTACCTCAACAACCCCTCCACGCTTTACGGCCACACCTTTCTGCGCCTTCACAAGCGCGGCGCGGCCGGCGCCGACCTGCTGGACTACACGCTGAATTACGCGGCCGTCTCCGACGAGCAGGGAGGCCTGTTCTTCGCCCTGAAGGGGCTGGTCGGGGCTTACCCGGGCCAGTTCTCGACGATACCTTATTACCTGAAGATCCAGGAATACCACAACATAGAGAACCGCGACCTCTGGGAATTCCCGCTGAACCTCAAGCCTGAGGAGATAGACAGGCTGCTGCGGCACTGCTGGGAGCTGGGGAAGGCCTCTTTTCCTTACCTCTTTTTTACCCGCAACTGTTCATGGCAGCTGCTGCCGCTGCTGGATATCGTAAAGCCGGAGCTGGACCTGTCCCGGCGCTTCGGCTTCTGGGTCATCCCCTCCGACACGGCAAAGGCGGTGCTCGCGGCCTCGCCGGAAACCCGGCCGGGCTGGCGCCCCTCGCTGTGGAAGACCGTGGAGTGGAAGCGCTCGCAGCTGGGCGAGGACGAAAAGCTTTCGGTGCTGGCGCTGGCCCGCGGAGACCAGGCGCAGGAGCTCAGGAAGCTCGAGCTCCGGCCCGCCGACCGCAAGGCGGCGGTGCTGGAGGCCGCCGTGGACTACCTGAGCTGGCGCTTCTACGCCCGGCGCATCGGCAAGACGGAGCTCGACGGGCGCACCGATCCGCTGCTGGCCGCGCGCGCCCCGCTGGGGCAGCAGGTCACTTTTACAGGCGCGCCCGCGCGGCCCCCGGCGATAACTCAGGCGCACGAGAGCCTGCGGCTCGGCGCCGGCCTGGTCGCGCTGGAGCACGGCCCCGCCTACGAGCTGCAGGCCCGCTTTGCCATGCAGGACCTGCTGGACGACCCGGCCGGCTACCTCCCCGACGCCGCGCTCGAGATGGGCTCGCTGCGCCTGCGCTACGAGCCGCGCTATAACCGCTACTATTTCAGGGAAGCCAAGCTCGCCCGCGTGCTGAGCCTGAACCCGTGGGATCCCTGGGTGCGCCGGCAATCCTGGGAGATCAACGCCGGGCTGGAGCAGGCCCCGGAGGCGGGACGCCAGAGCGGCCGGGCCGCGGTCTGGGCCATGAACGCCGGCTCCGGCCTGGCCGCGCAGTGGGACGGCCCGGTGCGCCACCTCTGGTACGCCCTGCTGCAGGCGGACAGCGCCTTCGGCCCCGCCCTCGACGCCAACTGGCGGCTGGGCGCCGGCCTGAAGGCCGGGTGGCTGCTGGAGAGGGGGCCGGTCCGCGCCCTGGCCGAGGCTCGCTATATAGGCTACGCTCTCGGCGACACACGCCCGCTGTGGGCCGGCACCGTGTCCGCCTCGTACCGGTTAGCCAAGGACACCTCGCTGCGTGCCGAGCATGGCTGGCGCGGAGGGGCCACTGAAACCGGGCTCTATTTCCACCAGTTCTTCTTCTCTCCCTGATCATGCGCCTGAAACTCCTGGTCCTGGCCGCCGCCCTGCCGCTCTCCGGCTGCACTCACCTGTTCTTCAGGCCTACGCGGCATGTGCACCTGGACCCGGCGGCGCAGCAGCTGAAGTCCGAGGCTATAAAGTTCGTTTCGGGCGACGGTACGGAGCTGACCGGGCTGTTCTTCCCGCCGGCCGGTACGCCTAAAGCGACCGTGGTCCACTTCCACGGCAACGGTCAGAACATGACCGCCCACTATAATTATTCGGCGTGGCTGGCGGCCGAGGGCTACAGCGTCTTTATCTTCGATTACCGCGGCTACGGCGCCTCCGGCGGCAAGCCGTCGCTCGACGGCGCGGTGCAGGACGGCATCGCCGCGCTGCGCCATTCGCTGAAACTGCCTGGCGCGGACCCGGCTAAGATCGTGATCTTCGGCCAGAGCCTCGGCGGCGCCGTCGCGGCGGCGGCAGTAGGCGAGTCGGGGTTCAAGCCCGCGGCTATGGTGATAGAGGGCAGCTTCTACTCCTACCGTCAGACGGCTTCGGCCGTGATGCGCTCCCACTGGCTGACCTGGCCTTTTTCGTGGCTGCCCTGGGTGGCGGTCAGCGGCCGGCACTCCCCGTCGGACTATATCGCCGGCCTCGCCTGTCCCAAGCTCTTCCTCCACGCGGTCAACGACGGCACGGTCCCCTACGCGCAGGGCAAAAAGCTCTACGCCGCCGCCGCCCCTCCCAAGGAATTCCTGGAAGTGCCCGCCGGCCACATCGAAGCCTTCGCCGCCTTCCGCCGCGCCTACGCCCCCCGCCTCCTCGCCTTCCTCGACTCCGCGCTTAAGTAATTAATCAAACAGAACCGCGAGATGCGAAGTCGGGGGCCTGGCAGGGGTACTACCCCCCGAACCCTGGAAGATGGAAACCCTTGCGTCGGTTTCCCCCCACACTGTGGATTTAGTATCAACAGTCGCTTCGTCTCTGCTTCTCCGAATGATTTCCGCCTGTTGAACAGCGCTTACAGATTCAAATCCGCAGTGCGGGGCCCCCCCTTCCGCAAAGGGTTCGGGGGGCAGCACCCCTGCCACCCCTCCGTTTATTTCTCTACGTGCTGTAACAGCTAGAAGTCGGCGGAGACCGCAGGGGTAGGACAAGCAAAACCGTCGCGAGGCCGAGGCTTGCGTAGCGCCGAGGCCGAGTGCCGAGTGAGCGCACGGTGTGCGCGAACGCGTTTTGCGGTCCTGCCCCTGCGGTAGGCCGCCCACTCGCTGTCGGCGGGGCGGGCTTGCTATAGTAAAGACTATTTCATAGTATTATCGCATGCTTGAAAACATACCGTTGAAATACCTTTGGATACTTGTTGGCTTTGGCATCATGAGCATGGAGCTGTTCATGCCCGGGTTCATCCTCGTCTTCTTCGGCCTCGGCGCCGTCGTGGTAGGGGTGACCATGATCTTCGTGCCGATGAGCGTCAACACGCAGCTCGTGCTGTTCCCGGTCGTCTCCGTCCTGCTGCTCGTGTCCTTCCGGCGCTACGCGCAGGGCTACTTCGTCGGACGCGTGACCAACCGGAACCCCACCGGCGGCCCCACCGAGGTGTTCACCGGCGAGACCGCCGTGGTCACCGAGGAGATAGTCCCGAACTCCCCCAAGGGGAAGGTGGAGTTCCACGGCAGCTTCTGGAACGCCGACGCAGAGGTACTCATCCCCAAGGGCCTCAAGGTGACCGTCATCGAGCGCCGCAACCTCACTCTGAAAGTCAAACTTCTGGATTAACAAGGAGAAACCATGGAATTCATATTAGCGATAGGCGTCCTCTTCCTGATCATAGTCCTGGCGAACTCGGCCAGGGTCGTGCCGCACATGACCGTCTTCATCGTCGAGCGGCTGGGCAAGTACCACACCACCCTCGAGGCCGGCTTCCACATCCTGATCCCCTTCATCGACAAGGTGGCGTACCGCCGCAGCCTCAAGGAGATGGTCGTCGACGTGCAGGAGCAGACCTGCATCACCAAGGACAACATCTCCGTGCAGGTCGACGGTATCCTCTACATCCAGATCATGGACCCGATAAAGACCTG
>Ga0154435_133_pt1 | contig 7983 bp, 4 predicted proteins | sample RifGroC2_FD_115939 | JGI IMG/M metagenome (GOLD analysis project Ga0154435, IMG submission 115939) | Elusimicrobia bacterium GWC2_64_44
TTCCTGAAGCCGGAAAAGTCCTATGTCCGCAAGATCAAGGAGATAGTGCTGGCGCTGCAGATAGAGCGCAACTTCTCCAAGCCGGAGATCCTCGCCCTCTACCTCAACCAGATCTTTTTCGGGCACGGCGTCTACGGCGTGCAGTCGGCCTCCAAATTCTACTTCGGCAAGGACGTCCCCGAGATGACGCTGGGCGAATGCGCGCTGCTGACCGGGCTGATCCCGTCCCCCGGCAACTACTCGCCTTTCATCAACCCCGAAACCGCCAGGCAGCGCCGCCGCCTGGTGCTGCAGCGGATGGTGGCCGAGCGCTTTATCACCGCCGAGGAGGCCAAAGCCGCCGAGGCGGAGCCTATTCCCGCGGAGAAATCCTCCGTGGCGGCGGCGCACGGGGCCTACTTCGTGGAGTATGTCCGCCAGCAGCTGGAGCCCAAGTACGGCTTCAACCAGTTGTGGAAGGGCGGCATGAAGATCTACACCACGCTGGACCTGGCCATGCAGATCCCGGCGGAAGAGATCATGGAGAAGAACCTGGCCAAGTACGACCAGGACGCCTGGAAGAAACAGGCCGCCGAGGAAGCCGTCAGGGAGAAGGTGGAGGGCGAGGAAGAGGTCGCCAAGGCCTCCGCCACGCTGCAGGGCGCTTTCCTCATCCTCGACACCAGGACCGGCCAGATCAAGGCCATGATCGGCGGCCGCAACTACCGCGAGAGCAAGTTCAACCGCGCCACGCAGTCAGCGCGGCAGGCCGGCTCCACCTTCAAACCCTTCGTCTGGATGTCGGCGCTGATGAACGGCTACACGCCGGCGAGCCTGGTGGAAGACACGCCGATGGCCTACTACTACGACGGCAAGGACTGGCGGCTGCTCGAGGGCGCCACCGACCAATACTCCATCGACCAGGCCATCCTGCCCTTCGTCGGCAACAAGGATTTCAAGATCTGGGTGCCCAATAACTTCGACGGCAAGTTCCAGGGCCGCATCACCCTGCGCAGGGGCCTGGAGCAGTCGCGCAACCTCTCGTCCATCTACCTCGTCACCCGCGTGGGCCCCACCCTGGTGGCCGACGTGGGCCACCGCGCCGGCATCAAGCGCAACCTGGAGGCCGTGCCGTCCATCGGCCTCGGCACCTCGATCGTCAGCACCATCGAGATCGCCAGCGCCTTCTCCACCTTCGCCAACGGCGGCATCCACGCAGCGCCCTTCGGCGTGCTGAAGGTGACAGACGCCGCCGGCCGCGTGCTCGAAGAGGCCGTGCCAGAAGAGACCGAGGCCTTCTCGCCGCAGCTCTCCTACGTGCTCGTCAACATGATGAAAGGCGTGGTGCAGCGCGGCACCGGCTCCTACGCCTCCAGGCTCAAACGCCCCATGGCCGGCAAGACCGGCACCAGCCAGGACTCCAAGGACATGTGGTTCATCGGCATGACCCCCGACCTCACCGCCGCCGCCTGGATGGGCTACGACGACTTCATGTCCCTGCCGATGAAAGACTGGACCGGCGGCGGCACCGTGGTGCCGTGGTGGACCGAGATCATGGAAGCCGTCCTGAAAGACCAGCCCGTGCGCGACTTCCCCGTGCCCGAAGGCGTGGTCTTTGTCACCGTCGACCAGGAGACCGGCAAGCTCGCCCTGCCCACCTGCAAGAAAAAGATCCTCGAAGCCTTCGTCAAAGGCACCGAGCCCAAAGAATTCTGCGACGCCGTCCATTAGAGGGGACGCTGATTCCTAATTCCTAATTGAGCGCCCGCGCCCCGGCTATCCGGGGCAGGGTCTTCTGCCTTTATCTATGGTAATTAGGAACCAGCTTCGCCTGACACGTAGCTTTATTTGCTTTTTTTGTGGGAATTTATAAATGTCTTGTAAACACGCATCGCGTCTGCAATAGCTCCGATATTGTATCCCTGATTTTGAAGTGAGGCATAGATTTCAGTTTCGGATTTGCCATATCGTAACTCATCATGGATTTGATTTAAGAGTTTTGACTCTTGTGAGGTCCTGCTTGCGGTGAGGTCTACGAACTCTTTGAATGTTGCTGCGGCGTCGGCTTCGCGCTTTGGCCTAGCAAGTGAATTAACAATAAGTAGGATAAATAAAGAAATCGCTACCAGAAGGAGGAACATTAAAGGGATTCCGATGTAGTCTGGGATCATTTTCGTCGCTTAACGGGGTGCCGTCATCGATATATGCGTGGAATCTTAGCGTTTGCGGAGGTGCGCCGCACGTGCAGCGCCACGGGCGTGCCGGGCCTGGCTTCGGGGATATGCGTGACGTCGAGTAAAGTGTGAACGATGCCGGTCCTCCCGGCGAAAGGGGCCTTCTTGCCGTTTATGACGCCCCAGTAGCGGAAGCCCGCCGTGATCTTTATCTTGCTCTCGGTCGGCTCCATAGTGAGCCCGTCCGAATAGCCTGCCGGGATGGTGGCCAGCCGCATGTCCTGCGGGGCCGTGAACTCGCTGGCGTAGCCGAGCGACTCCCCTTTCTTGACGGACCTTATAGAAATTATCCTCGCGTAGAACTGCCACGGCCGGCCCAGGCCAGGCAGCGGCGGCCCCTGGCGCTTCTTCCTGTACACATCCGTCGGGTAGATGCCGTAGAGCAGGTTGCCGATGCGGACCATGTCCAGCTGCCAGCGCGGGAAATCGCTGAGTATAGCGCTGCTGGCCGCGTGGGCCTTCAGCTCCGGCGCGAGCGCCCGCAGCCGCCCTGCCAGCGCGGCGAAGGCCTGCAGCTTTTCCTCCGCCTCTATCATGTTCTGCGCCGGGCGGTAGGCCAGATGCGCCGACAGCCAGCCGGGGCGGGCTTTCTTGCATTTCAGCGCGGCTCGCAGCAGCGCCTCGGCCTCTCCGGGAGCTGCGCCCCAGCGGCCGAGGCCCTGGTCGATGTCGAGGTGGTAGGCCACGGGCCGCTTGGCCGCGCGGTCCAGGGCTTTTATAAAGGGCAGGGAATCAGCGGTGGGAGTCAGGCCGGCTCTGATTATCAGTGGCGCCTCCTCCGGCAGGGAGGGGGCCAGCAGGTGGATGCGGGCCTTCGGCAGGGCCGCGCGCAGGGCCGCGCCCTCGTCGGCCGTCAGCACGCCCAGGCAGTCCGCGCCGCTGGCCAGCGCCGCGCACGCAACTTTTTCCGCGCCGTGGCCGTAGCCGTCGGCCTTCACCACGGCCATGAACTTTACGCCCGGCTCAAGCGCTTTTTTTATGGCGCGGGCGTTCCCGGCCAGCGTTTTAAGGTCTATTTCCACCCATTTCAGCATAGAGTAGCCCGACAACAAAATTATATCATTAAGCCGATGGGCGTCAGAGAGATCAAGGGAGCTCCCAACCTGAGCGCCAGGGCGTGGTACGCCCTGAAGGCTTACGAGGGCGCGCCGTGCAACCTGCTGGTAGGAGCTTCCGGAGAGGAGGCCCTGCCTTCGTGGCTGCATGCCCTTAACTCGCTCGCCTCGCTGCTGCCCGGGCTGCCGCCCTTCGAGGTCTGCCTGTGGAGCGGGGACCTGAGCGAGCGCGCCAAGGCCATGCGCGCCCTCTACTCGCCGGAGCCCGGCCGCAATTATATCCACGTGGCCTCCCCCGAGGCGCTCTCCGAAGCGCTGATGCCGGAGGCCGAGTACTCGGACCTGCGCTTCTCGTTCAAACAGTCCTACTCCTACGCCCGCTCCGCCGCGATAGACCTCTTCATTAAGGCCGGCTACGAGCGCGTCTCCTTCGTGGAGGAAAAGGGCGAGTTCGCCGCGCGCGGCTCGGTGCTGGACTTCTTCGCCCCGGGCTTCGACAAGCCGGTGCGCCTTTTCTTCTCCGATAATAAGCTCGAGAGCATCCGCTGGTTCGAGATAGACACGCAGCATACCTCCGGTTTCCTGACCGACGTGCAGGTGCCGCCCAATATTTTCGGCGGGCCCGGCAATCCGCTGCTGTCCTTCGCCGGGGCGGGCTGGAAGCTGTTTCTCGACTGCGCGCTCCCCGAAGGCGCGGGGCTCCCGGCCGCGGAGGCTTTCTCTTTCGCGGCTCCGCTGGCGGGGGAAGGCGCGGAGGATTTCGGCGCCGCCTCCAACCTGAACTTCAATTCCGACATCGCCCTGCTGGCCGGGGAACTGCGCCGCCTGAAAAAGGCCGGCCTGAACACCACGCTGTTCTGCATCAACCGCGGCGAGACCGAGCGGGTGGCCGAGTCGCTCTCCGACGCCGGGGTCGGCGGGCTGGTGCACATCGCCACCGGCTACATCGACGAGGGCTTCGTGCACGCCCCGTCGAAGACCGCGGCGATAACCTCGTCGGAGCTGTTCCGCCGCCGCTACCGCTTCGACCCGGCCTCGATCAAGCCCAAGAACAAGTTTTTCAAGTGGACCGACCTCAAGGTCGGCGACTTCATAGTGCACGAGGATTACGGCGTGGGCCGCTATCTCGGCATCAAGAAGGCCTATTTCCGCAACGCCGCGGGCGAGCAGATAGAGGATTCCGACTGCCTGTTCCTGGAATACGCCCGCGGCGACAAGTTACTGGTGCCGCTGCACGACTTCAGCCGCGTGCAGAAATACATCAGCTCCGAGGGCAAGGCCCCGCGCCTGTCCCACATGGACACCAAGACCTGGACCGAGATGAAGACCCGGGTCAAGGCCGAGGTGGAGGCGCTGGCGCTGGACATCCTCAAGCTCGAGGCCGAGCGCGCCGCGCTCAAGACCGCCGCGCTGCCGCACGGCGGCCACCTGGAGGAGGAGTTCGCGGCCTCTTTCCCTTTCGACGAGACGCCCGACCAGGCCCGCGCCATCGCCGAGGTCCTGGCCGACCTGGAGAAAGAACTGCCGATGAACCGCCTGGTGGCGGGCGACGTGGGCTTCGGCAAGACCGAGGTGGCCATGCGCGCGGCCATGCGCGCGGTGGCCAACGGCCGCCAGGCCGCGGTGCTGGTGCCCACCACTATCCTCGCCGACCAGCATTCCCGCAACTTCATCAAGCGCTTCGCCGGCTTCCCGGTCAACATCAAGGCTATTTCCCGCTTCGTGCCCAAGGCCGAGCAGAAGAAGATCCTGCAGGACCTCGCCCGCGGCAAGATAGACATCATCGTGGGCACGCACCGCCTGCTGCAGCCCGACGTGGCGTTCGCGGGCCTGGGCGTGATGATAGCCGACGAGGAGCACCGTTTCGGCGTGAAGGACAAGGACAAGATAAAGGCCGCGGCCAAGGGCGTGCACTGCCTGCTGATGAGCGCCACGCCTATCCCGCGCACGCTCTACCAGTCGCTCTCGTCGCTGAAGTCCATGTCCGTCATAGAGAGCGCACCCGTAGGGCGGCAGGCCATCTCCACCTTCGTGCGGCCCTTCGCCGAGAAGGGCGCCGCCGAGGCCATCACCTACGAGCTGGCCCGCGGCGGGCAGGTGTATTACGTGCACAACCGTGTGGAGACCATAGACAGCCGCCGCGCCTACCTGCAGCGCCTGATGCCGGAGCTGCGCGTGGCGGTCATCCACGGCCAGATGAAGGCCGAGGCGGTAGAGACGCACATGTGGGATTTCCTCAACCGCAAGTACGACGTGCTGATGGCCACCACCATCATCGAGTCCGGCCTGGACATCCCGACGGTGAACACGCTGATAGTGGAGAACGCGCACGAGATGGGCCTGGCGCAGCTCTACCAGCTGCGCGGGCGCATCGGGCGCGAGAAGCAGAAGGCCTACTGCTACCTGTATTTCCCGAGCTGGATGAAGAAAGGCGCCGAGAAACTGCGCAAAAAGGCCGCGCTTATATCCGAGGACGACGCCGAAAAGAAGGAGATCAGCGAGGACGCCGTGAAGCGCCTTTCGGCGCTGGAGGAGTTCACCGAGCTGGGCTCGGGCTTCCGCCTCGCCATGCGCGACCTGGAGATCCGCGGCGCGGGCGAGCTTCTCGGCGTGCGCCAGCACGGCTTCATCAGCTCTATCGGCCTCGAGATGTACATCAAGCTGCTCAACGGCGAGATAGACCGCATCAAGGGCCGCGCCGACGCGCGCGAGCTGCCCGAGCCCAAGATAGACATCCTGGTGCCGGCCTTCATTCCCGAGGATTATGTCGGCGACGACATGGAGCGCCTGAATTTCTACAAGAAGCTGCTCAACGCCAAGGAAACGGAACTTGCGGACGTGCTGAAGGGCTTTGAGGATATCTCCGGCCCGGCCCCGCAGCCCCTAAAGAACCTGATAGAGATAATCCGGCTGAAAAAAATCCTGGCCAAGCGGGCCGTGCGCTCGGTCACGCAGAAAGAGGGGGAGCTGGAGATCTTCTTCCTGCCCGGCGCCAAGGTTGAGGCCGGGGCCATAGCCGGCTGGCGCAAGGCCTTCGGCGCGCGGCTGTCCTTCCTGCCTTCCCGGGCGGGCGACGGCATACGCATCTCCGCGGTGGTGGACCCGCTGCCCGAGATAGCCGCGGCCGCCGCCGCGCTGCGGCCGGCCGGGAAAGATATATAATTCTCCGGGGGGGTGGATTATGCCGTGGAAAAGAACCGGTTCGGCGGGGGTTTCGTACAGGCAGATCGCGCTGATAGTCTGCGCGGCTGGCCACAGGAGTGGCGGCCTGTCTCGCGGCAGGGAAAGCCTGCGAGCTGTTCTCTGCTTTCGGGAGCGGGGCCTCCCGGTTCTTCTCTGTGCCGGCTGAAGACCTGGTGAAGCGCGCGCGCAGTTTACCGCGCTGACCGGGCAGGCTTGGTATAATATGCCTTCTTAAGATATGGATCAGGAAAGCCAGAAAACACGCAATGACGCCTGCGACTTCGCGGTGGATATAGGCCTGTATTCCAATATCTTCCTGGCCCTGCTCAAGACCATAGTCGGCATAGTGGGCCACAGCGCCGCGCTGCTCGCCGACGGCATCAATTCCACTTCGGATTTCATCTATTACGTGGCGGTGAAGATATTTGTCAAGCTGTCGCGCCTGCCGCCGGATGACGAACATCCCTACGGCCACAGCCAGCTGGAGACCATAGCGGCCCTGGTGGTCGGCGCCTTCATCATCACCACGGGCGTGGCCATTTTCTGGGAGTCGGTGGACCGCGGCTTCCACCTTTACAAGGAAGGGGCGGAGAAGTCCGGCGTTTCCATCTACGCCCTGTGGACCGCCCTGTTCACCATAGCGCTCAAGATAGGCCTGGCCATCAAGACGCGCGGCATCGGCGCCATGACGCGCAACCCGGTGGTGACGGCCCTGGCCAAGGACCACGTCAACGATATCATGGCTTCGGCCTCGGCGGCGGTCGGCATCACGCTGGCGCTGCTGGGCTACGGCTGGGTGGACCCGCTCGCGGGCGCGGTGGTCTCGCTCTTCATCCTGAAGACCGGCATAGGCATACTGAAGGAATCGGCCATGGAGCTGATGGACACCGTGCCCGGCAAGGAGCTCGACGAGGAGATCCGCGCGGCGCTGGCCGGTGTGGAGGGGGTAAAGGCCGTGGAGGAGGTGCACGCGCACCGCTTCGGGCCCCACTTCACCGTTAACATCAAGTTCTGCGTGGACGGCGACCTGCCGGTGAGCCGCGGCGACAAGATAGCCACCCTGGCCGAGAAAACCCTTTACGAGAAGTTCCACCACATCCGCAAAGTCTACACCCACTACCACCCCGACCGGCGCTAGTTGTCAGGGCTTGGCCGCACCCTCCGCGCGCTCATAAGCGTGCTCCGCGCGTGTGACCAAAGGACCCTGTCCTCCCCAATGAAAAACTGCTAAAATATAGTTGTAGCACTTGTTCTTTGAGAACCCTTTTGTTATCGTTGCAGTTCTCCTCTTAGGAGGGGTTCAGCGAAGCCGGAGCCGCAGGGCGACGGCGAAGCGACGATGAAACGGGGAACCTTAGGTTCCCCTTGTAGAGCACCCGGCCGACGAAGGCCGGGCGGCAGCCGCCCTGAGCGTAAGCGAAGGGTGCGACAAAGGGGGGTGAATAGGTTCGACGTTAACTTGTTCTGCAGGATCAGCAGGTCATGGTTGACCAGGCCATGTAAAACAGGGTCAAAAAAACAAAAGCCAACTC